>Ga0187894_10000937_pt1 | contig 38814 bp, 37 predicted proteins | sample GBC1701081metaG_FD_136650 | JGI IMG/M metagenome (GOLD analysis project Ga0187894, IMG submission 136650) | White microbial mat communities from a lava cave in the Kipuka Kanohina Cave System on the Island of Hawaii, USA - GBC170108-1 metaG ... | reverse complement strand
TCTTGATCGTAGCCGACGGACCCTTGAAGCTCACGCTTTCAATTACATCGGGATACAGCGTACCCTGGACCAGAAATTTCGCGCTCCCAGATTTTTTCTTGGCTTCAGCCTCGAATTGTTCGATGAACTGCTTCCCGATAATTTTCCTTTTACGCTCGGGGTCGATCACTCCTTTGAGCTTGGCAAGGAATGAATCGGACGCATCGATGAGCCGCAGATTCAGATGAAGTTGTTGGGCAAACGTCTGTTTGACTTGTTCCTTCTCCCCGCTCCGAAGCAACCCGTTGTCGACGAAAATACAGGTCAGCTGGTCGCCGATGGCCCGATGGGTGAGAGCCGCCGCCACCGACGAGTCTACCCCGCCGCTCAAGGCGCAAATCACTCGCTCCTTGCCGACTTGCTCGCGAATCTGCTGCACCGCCGCATCCACATACGACTGCATCGTCCAGGTCGGCTTGCAGCCACAGATATCGTAGACAAAATTCTGCAAGATTTTGGTTCCTTCCGGCGTATGTGCGACTTCCGGATGGAACTGAAGACAATAGATTCGTCGCTTGTGATCGTCTCGCTTCATCGCCGCAATCGGCGAGTTGGCTGTATGCGCGATGGATCGGAAGCCCGGCGGCATCCGCTCGATACGGTCTCCGTGCGACATCCACACGACCGTCGATCCCTCTGTGCCGATGCCCTTGAACAGATTGCTGCGGTCGTCGATGATGAGGTCAGCCCGGCCATACTCCCGATGCTTGGATTTGGCCACCTCCCCACCAGAGAGATGCGTCACGAGCTGCATGCCGTAGCAAATGCCGAGAATGGGAATGCCTAGGTCGAAGAGCTCCTTGGGCACTGTCGGCGCCTTTTTCTCATAGACGCTGGCGGGGCCGCCAGACAGCACGATGCCTTGCGGGCGATACGCGAGAATCGTCGCTAAGGAAACGGTGCAAGGAAGAATTTGTGAATAGACGTGAGCTTCGCGAATGCGACGCGCAATCAGCTGGGTGTATTGCGACCCAAAGTCGAGAACAAGGATTCTATTGTGCCAGAGTTCCATCGAAGCGTAAAAAGTGAAACGTTAGAAGTTAGACGAGAGAAAACAGGAAGCGCATCCTGAAGATACGTTTCACCTTTTACTTTTCACATTTCACTTCGACTACTCCCAGTCCATCCGGTAGTTCGGCGCCTCTTTCGTGATGATCACATCGTGCACATGACTTTCACGGAGACCGGCGACCGTCTGCCGGATAAATGTGGCCTTCTGCTGTAAGTCCGAGATCGTCCTGCACCCGCAATAGCCCATGCCGGACTTCACACCGCCGATCAATTGGTAGATAACAGCCGAGAGTTTTCCCTTGTAAGGCACGCGACCCTCAATGCCTTCCGGAACCAGTTTCTGCACCGGACGCCCGCCTTGCCCGTATCGATCTCCGCCACCTCGCTCCATCGCACCGATCGAGCCCATGCCGCGGTACACCTTATAGGTCCTGGCTTGATAGAGTTCGGTTTCTCCGGGCGATTCTTCTGTGCCTGCCAAGAGTCCGCCCAGCATGACTGAGGAGGCGCCTGCTGCCAGGGCCTTTGTAATATCGCCTGAATACTTGATCCCGCCGTCTGCAATAATTGGGACTCCGCTGCCCGCGAGGGTTTTTGCACAATCGGCAATCGCTGTCAGCTGCGGCAGCCCGGCGCCTGACACGATTCGGGTCGTACAAATGGAGCCAGGCCCCACCCCCACCTTCACGGCATCGACACCGGCTTTGAGGAGGTCCTTCGCCGCTTCGGAGGTGCCGATGTTCCCGGCTATCAGTTCGAGCTCCGGATGACGTTTCTTGATCATCTTGACCGTATCCAGCACCGATTGAGAATGCCCGTGAGCCGTATCGACTACCACGAGATCCACCCCGGCCTTCCTGAGCCGAGCCACTCGCTCTTCCGTCTCCGGCCCCACACCGACTGCCGCGCCCACGCAGAGGCGGCCATGCCCATCCTTACAGGCATTGGGATACATGATGCGTTTTTCGATATCCTTGATGGTAATCAGTCCTTTGAGCTCGCCCTGCTTGTTGACCACCGGCAGCTTCTCGATCCGATGCTCGTGCAACACCTCGCGGGCCTTTTCCAGACTCGTCCCTTCCGGCGCCGTGATCAGCTTGTCCCGCTTCATAATCTGCGAGACCTTCAAATCCATCCTGGTTTCGAACCGCAGATCGCGATTCGTGAGAATGCCAACCAACTTCTTGTCTTTGGTCACGGGAATCCCGGAGATCCGGTATTTGGCCATCAAGGCATGGGCATCGCGAATCGTTTGATCGGGCGAGATCGTGATCGGGTCGAGAATCATGCCGCTTTCCGATTTCTTCACTCGATCCACTTCTGTCGCTTGATCCACCGGCGACAACACGCGGTGAATAATCCCTAGCCCGCCTTCGCGGGCGATGGCAATGGCCAATCGGGACTCGGTGACAGTATCCATCGCCGAACTGATGATGGGAATGTTGATCTTGATGTGACGAGTCAGCCTCGTACGCGTATCGACTTCACTCGGCAAGATCTGAGACTTGGCCGGAACCAGTACGACGTCATCGTAGGTCAGTCCTAAGCGTGGTTCTTTATCCAACATGATCGCTCCGTCATCAGATCTTACGGTTGTGAAAACGTTATCGCTTGAGACTTTCAGATTCTGGGGTTAGCTCGGCCACTGCGTCTGCATCTTCCTGGAGCCGTTCGCTCCCCTCATCCGCCGGCATGAACTGTTCGACTCGGGTGTTCCCGCTATCGACAACGAACACGCTTCCTTTGACATCGACTGCGATGCCGTAGGGGAAATTGAATTGCCCTTTGCCGTTCCCAAACCCGCCCCATTGGGTGACGAAATTGCCTTCTTTATCGAACTTCTCGACTCGGTGATTGCCGGTATCCGTGACATAGACATCGCCCGCCTCGTCGACCGTAATACCCCAGGGGGACCGCAACTGACCTGCCTCTTGCGCGAGCGGGCTGCTGGCGTGACCGGGCTCGGCGCTGCCACCCCACTTGGCCAGCAACTGCGGCAACACGTTGGTGCTGGTGTCAAACTTCTGAATCCGGTGATTACCCATATCGACGACATATACAAACCCGTCCGTCTGGTCTACAGCCACGCCGCGAGGGAAATAGAATTGGCCGTCTCCGTTTCCAAAACTGCCCCAGGACATAATGAACTCACCGTTCATGTCGAACTTCTGCACGCGGAAGTTGGCGCTGTCGACCACATACACATACCCGCGCACCCGATCGACCGCAATGCCCCAGGGTGAGTTAAACTGCCCTTCGCCGTTTCCACGCGACCCGAACTTCATGAGATAGCCGCCGAGTTTCCCATCGAACTTTTGAACACGGTGGTTGTTCGTATCGACCACCCAGACATCGCCCTTGCCGTCGCAGGCAATCCCCGTAGGATTATGGAAGTTGGCGTTGGCTGAACCGAAGTTGCCCCAGAGGATGATGAAGTTGCCGATGTTGTCGAACTTTTGAACCCGATTGTTGCCGTTGTCGACCACGAACAGCGATCCCTGCTGATCGACGCAGAGTCCGTAGATCGGAGCCATAAACTCGCCGCCGTGCAGCAAGGATGCGCCACGGCCTGTCCGGCCCCATTCGGATACGCAGAGATACCCCGACGTGTTGACCAGAGTCGTCGCGCTCGCAGGGGTGGAAACATTCCCTCCCACATCCTTAAACCAGACATAGATCGATTTCTGTCCGTCTCCCGGCGACAAAATAAAGGGGATCGTCGCACCGAACTTGGTGGCCGGCGTCACGTCTACCCATCCCGGCGTTCCCGATGTGGGAGTCATGGGCGCCTCGGAGACAAAATACGCCGCAACTCCGGTATCGACATCGTTGGCTGAAATCGTGACGATGACTTCGGGTGTGTTCGTCATGAACGCGCCATGATTGATTACAGCATAGGGATTTTGTGGCGCCGTGATATCGATGAGCACCGGCGTAGCCGTCACTTCATTCGACAGGTCACTTTCGACGCCGGTCTCGAACACTGCGGTCACGGCATAGTGGTAGGGGGTGTCGTTTGAAAGACCGGTGTGCGTATAGGGATTCGTCACACCTTCGATTTTCGTCGCCGTCTGGGTCGTGAGCTTCGAGACAGTATTGAAATACAGGTTGTAGGACTGCGCGCCGGGGACCTCTATCCAACTCAGGAACGCTTCCGTATCTCCGGCTTTGACTGCCACGCTCCGAGGCGCCGGAGTTTCACTCGGCGTCTGATTGGTTGAGGTCTCCTCTTTCCCGCGATTGAGTTCTTCGTCCGTCGGCACGTACTTGAGAATACGGCCATTGCCGCTGTCGACCACATAGACCGCGCCTTCTTTGTCGACTGCGATCCCATAAGGGAAATTGAGCTGCCCTTCCGTCTTGCCACGATTTCCCCAGGCACAGAGGAACGTCCCGTTGCCGTCGAACTTTTGGATGCGATGGTTGCCGGTATCGACAACATACACATTACCGAGCGCATCGCAGGCGAGCCCCCAGGGAGACTTGAATTGGCCCGGGCCGGCTCCCTCTCGCCCCCACTTGGCAAGGAAGCTTCCACGCGCATCGAACTTTTGAATGCGATTGTTGCTTTCATCGGCGACGAAGATATTCCCGACGAAATCGACGGCCACACCGCGGGGAAAAAAGAACGCGCCGTCGAAGCTCCCGTCGCGCCCCCACTTGAGCAGAGCCTGCCCGTCAGATGTGAACTTCTGAATGCGCGCGTTGCTCGTGTCGGACACGTACAGATTCCCTTCTGCATCCGTCACGAGACCCCAGGGCACATCGAACCTGCCCAGATCGGCCCCGCGCCACGCAAATCCGAACTTTCCCCAGGCCTGCATCACATTGCCATCGAGATCGAATTTCTGTATGCGGTTATTGCCGCTGTCTGCGATATACAGCACGTCATTCAGCCCAACCGCTAATCCACGCGGATAGTAGAAACTCCCTTCTTGCGAAGAAGGGTCACCACCCCACCGCGCGACAAACTTCCCGGACTTGTCGAGCTTTTGAATCGAATGGTTATCGGTATCGGCGACGTAGATATTGCCATCCTTGTCGAGCGCGATCCCCGTGGGCGAACTGAACTCCCCGTCGTCCACTCCTTCCCGGCCAATGCACATGGCCAACAGATAGGGCGAGGGAATCGCCATGACCTCTTGAGACTCGAGACTCTCCCCCTTCTGCGTCACCACGGTGACGACATAGTGGTAGCAGGTCGCGTTGGCCAAGTCGTCATGGACAAAGGGACTCTGAACGCCTTCGATACAGGTGCTTTTGTCTTTTTTCACCCCGATGACAGCTTTAAAATCGTCATCGCCTGCGATCGGGCGCGTGAGATCGGAAAACTTGATCATCACGCCCTTGGTGGTTTGGAAATAGAGATTGTAGTACATGGCATCAGGAACGGGATCCCACCTAATGGTGACCCGGCCATTCCCTGATTTCGCGGCCACGTTCGCAGGCGGTGCTGGAAGCTCTTCTTCAGCGGCAATCGAATCGCCGGCACCCCATTCTTCGCCCAGGGTCCCATCGATAGTCAGATGCATTCGATCACACTGAAACATCTCGTCGAGCAACCAGGCCTTGATCATATGGTGGTGCTTCCTGTCGCTAAAGCCGTCCAGCTAGAAAAATAAGGGGTCTTTCAAGGGCTTAGATTTGAAGGAGAAGTCTAACAAAGCGGCGGAAAGAGAGTCAACGGGGGAAAGGGAACGGCACCCGCGTGGTCCCGTGCTCCCGGAACGCGCACGATCAGAATGTGCTCGTTCGACGGGCGCAGTTGGACCACTACGGATGCCATTCCCAGAGAGAGAGGCAAGCGAGCACGGTAGGATCAATACGCCTCTGATCCTGCGCCCAAATGTCGATGATCACAGCGGAAACGCGAAGAGTGACACATGCGAAGATCAAACGAGGTTAGGAGAAGCGGCCCCATCTCCGCGCCCTCGTTTTACGGACCATCTTCTTAGTCACGCTCAACAAGCCTGTCCAGCGGAAAAGTACAGAAGACCACCCGGTCGTGACTCTTGAGTGTGAGGCTGCGTGAATCGATGCCTGCCAGCGAGCGCCGACTTTGTTGCGATGAACGTGACAAATACCATGCGTTTCCCGATCATCGTCGAACGGCGCCTTCTCGCCCACCAGTTCGGTTTTCCCTTCCTGTCGACACCATGAACAGACAATCTTCATCGTTACTCCTTATAATCGCAATCTTGAATTCGAACCATGACTCGCCTTAGGGAATGGCAACCTATCGAAGCTCAGACCTGCTCGACCGGTTCCTCGATCAGCGCCCCATTGACCTCTGATTCGAAGACCATCCCGGCCTCATCTTCCCCAAGATCACTCATGACGGGAAATTCTTCTGAAGAGCGATTCTTAGCGTTCTCGACCGCTTCCGATGATTCATCTTCGATCAGCAGAAGGGACTGTTCGGACTCGCCGAGTTCTTTGAACTCGCGCAACGGCGGGAGTTGGCTCAAGTCTTGTAACCCGAAATGCTCGAGGAAGAACTTGGTCGTCCCATACATGATCGGCCGGCCAGGCACGTCTTTTCGCCCGACGATCCGCACCAGTTTGCGCTCGCATAACGTACGCAAGACACCGGATGTTTCGACACCACGAATCTCTTCGATTTCAGCCCGCACGAGCGGCTGTTTGTAGGCGATGATGGCAAGGGATTCGAGCGCGGAGCGGGAGAGTTTTTGCGCCGCCTTGGCTTTATCCATCCGTTTCAGCCAGGGCCCATACTCCTGCTTCGTCACCAACCGATACCCGCCTGCGATCTGCACCAGTTGAATCCCACGCCCATCCTGACCTAAGTCGTGCGTGAGAATCCCCAAAGCTTGAACGATGTCAACTTTTGAGGCTGTCCCCACGATGGACATCAGTCGAGCGACCGGCACCGGCTCGGGTGACACGAACAAGATCGCTTCGAGAATAGCCTTGAGTTCTCGCGCGTCGATGGCCTCTGACCGGCTGTTCACCGCCTCGATTCCTGTTTCCTTCGTCACCTCATCCTGGCTCCCATTACTTTCAATCGCCGACGCGGTCTCTGCGAGAGCCATGTCGTCTGTTTCTTGTTCCACAGTAAAGTTCATGCTCCCCTCCATTCAGCATCGTCCAATTCTGCAGGGTCCGGTACGAGCGAAAAGGCGCGCGACACGAGAATCGGCCCAAAGTGTTCTGGCTGAAATACCCGAACCGTTCGAAGCCGCATCAGTTCCAACAGCGCCAAAAACGTGACAATGATGACAAGCCGATGGCAGGACGGCTCGAAGAGCGAGGCGAAATGGACCGACTCCTGTCCCTCCAACATTTCCAAAATCGCGTTCATCCGCTCCCGAACAGTCAAGTTATCCGGCACAATCTCCATGACCCTCTTGCCGGGATTGCGATCGAGGATTCCCTGCAACACATCCACTAAATCGAACAGGCTGACATTGTCCAGCAACGCCTCATCCGACTCCACTGTGACCGTCTGGCTCTGCTCGCGACTGTACACCTCCCGCCACAACTGCTCATGTTCGTCCAACTGACGAGCTGCCTCTTTGAACTGTTTGTACTCGAGGAGTCGCCGCACCAATTCCTCACGAGGGTCCGGCCCGTCGTCCTCATCGATGACCGTTTCATCGGCGGGAAGCAGCATCTTGGACTTGATTTGAAGCAAGGTCGCCGCCATCACGAGAAATTCTCCCGCAACAGTCAGATTCAGACCTTCCATCGCTTCGATATAGGTGAGGTACTGCTGGGCAATAAGATGGATGGGAATGTCGTAAATATTGATCTCGCTCTTTTTAATGAGATGGAGCAAGAGGTCGAGGGGCCCTTCAAAGTTCTCGATACGAACCTGATAGGGCAATTCAGTTTGTTCTATGTCGTCGAGGTGGTTATCCACAAGCCGACTTATACCAGGTTTGGGGGGGGTGGGGCAAGCCTTCATCTATTAGTAGTGGCAAGCGAAGAGAAAACCTATGCCTTACCGCGGCGAATCCGGTAGACAATCAGCAGGGCTCCGAACGTCAGCAGCATGAGGATAACGGCATATTGTACGAACGCATTTTCGCCTTTGGGGGGCGCCTGTACGGGCGCCGATCTGGCTGCTCTGGAAAACTGCGAATCCTTTTCGAACAAGGCTGTGGAAAAGTCATCTCGCCCCTTGAACTGGGCATCGGAGAAATCCGCCGTTGATCGAAATGTGACCCGGCGAAAGTCCGCATCCCCATCGAACTGGGTGAAGGTAAAAAACGCCTGACTATCGAACGAGGCTTCAGAAAAATTCGCCAGCCCATGAAAGCGGCTTCCGGAAAACCCGGTTCCCAACTTGAAATAGGCGCCCGACAGATTCACGTCCTTCTCGAAGCCCACCTCCAAAAACTCCGCCAGCCCATTGAACGTAGACTGCTGAAACATGACTGGCCCCTGAAAGACAGATCGATGGAATCTCGTATGCGGACCGAACGATGTTTTTTCAGCAACCATGCCTCGTAGAAACCGGCCCTGCACAAAATAGCTCTCCCGCATGAATACTGCGCCGGATACTGTCACCGGCTGAATGAACAGCGTCCGTGAGAGATCGACCACCTGTTCAAACCTCGTTCCGCCGAATGTCACAGGCCCTCTCGCCACCAGCAACCCTTGTGCCGATCGATGCTTAATCGTTCCGCGCACGACCGAATTCACGATCGTCATGGAGCCGGAAATCACACGTACTTCACGTCCCTGTAATTCCTTCATCCCTTCAAGCTCGGAAGGCAACGGTCCCACAGGCAGCAGATCCAGAAACAAGTCGCCGCGAACAATCACCCCTGCGAGATCGATCCCCTTCCCTTCTTTGAACGCTTGCAGTAGCTGCGCCGCATCCACTGTTCGCGCTTCTCGCTCTTGCTCCGTACAGCCGTCGCCCAGATGAAGCGTGAACGCCGCTCCAAGTTCTGAAGGAGATGCCTCTATCTGACAGTTCGCGGCACCGGCGTCGAACGGAAACCAGAGAAGGGCCAACCCACTCGCCAGGATCCAGGCTAATACTCGGCTCATCATGCACGCTCTTATACGGAATGCCAGAGCTCAAGGCAAGGCAAGAACTTTCGATTCGCTGTACTGCCCAATGGGATTTGCTACACTTTTGCGAGCGAACGTATCACCGACCGACACTGTGTGTCGTTTGTCTGGTTCATCTGGTCTATCTGGTTTGTCTGGTTCAACCAAACAAACCAGAGCAACCAATCTACTAGGCGCCCATGATGCCACGCCATTTTTCCGTCGTCTGCACATTGATTATTATGCTTCTTTGTGGAGCCCCGATTTCAGCTTCGGCGGATAATGCCGTCGAACTTCCTGTCTTGGCAGCCATCCGCCAAAACAATCTTGGCGTATTTGAAATCATGATGATGTGGTGGGATAAGAAGCCGGAACCGAATCCTGTTCAACTACAATGGCTCCTCGCCGGCGTGCGACTGGGAAACGATCATCTTGGCGCCATGGCTCAGGCCTTTGCTTATGCCGTTGAACGCACACCTTCCATCCACCATAGCGGAACCGTCTCGGTACAAGGAGTTGCCTATCGACCAACGGACAGCGACGGACCAAGCGCCGGCGCAGCGATGGCCGTGGGGTTCATTGCCATGTTCAAGGGGGACCACATTCAGCGGGGCGTTGCCTTGACTGGAACCATTGAACCAGGTGGACAGATCGGTCCGGTGAGCAACATCCCAGATAAAATTCGTGCCGCTTGGCGGGAAGGCTATCGCACCGTGCTGGTTCCGCGAGGACAGATGCATGACCCGCACTGGAATCTGATTCAATTGGGATTTCAGCTCGATGTGACAGTGAAGGAAGTCGATACGGTCGATGACGCCTATCAGCTCATGACAGGCCGACGAATCTAGCAGACTGGTTGCTCTGGTTTGTTTGGTTTGTTTGGTTTGTTTCGTTTATTTGGTTGAGTCAGACTAACCAGATGAACCAGACAAACCACGCACGAAGTGAACGGTCGTTTTGAGCATCCTGCTATGTTGCCTCTCCCATAACTTCCCGGAGAATTGCGTCGTACTCCGCTTGCGTCAACCGATGCATGCCCAGTTTCAATCGCCGAGTGAGTTCGGCCTGATCGGCGATTTGAAGCACGTTGAGCAACAACGCCTGACTTGCAGCAGAGGAACAGGCGAATCGACGTATTCCGTCGATTCGCACAAAGCCAAACCTCGCCTCAGTTCTCAGCTCGTCACTGAGGAAGGCATCTAACTCGGAAAAGTCCACCACAGGCGAGACGATCTGAAACTCGGCACAGAGCCCGGCCTTGAGCACATACACCAGACCACGGGACCTCGCATCCAGATAGGTCTGTAGATTCGTCCGTATAAGCCCCGTGCAGAGTCCCCAGAAGCTGTTCCCGAGTTGAAGCTCGGCGCTTTCTTCCGAGGTGCGTTCTCGCAAGGCCCCAGCCACGAACAAAAAATGACTCATGGAAGATTCGTCGCAGGGTGTCTGGCAGGAGGATAATAAACCAATTGGGTGGACGCCGGGATACTAGGAAGAATTCACAGAGTCATCCCTCTGGACGACTCAATCGAGCCGTCCAGAATGAGGCATCCCTACGAAGTCAGTGCGTATGGTAATCGTCTGCGTCGTCTAGCAGACCTTCCGGCTTTTCAGGAAGATCGGCATCTTCATCTTCCCCGTCCAGAGTAAGCTCTTCTTCTACATCTTCATCGCCATCAACAGCGATGTCCACATCGTCCTCGACCAGATCCTCGTCAAGGTCCGGATCTCTCAGCGCCTGCGACCCTATCGACTGCGACGACAAAGACTTCTTAGGCTTCTCATCCGCGAACGACTTGACGGATTTCTTATCGAGAACCGAAACTATCGGTTTCTTTTGAGCCACTTTAGGCGCCGCTGCGGTCGGCTTCTTGGCAATCTTCTTCGTCGCCGGTTTCTTGGCTACCTTCCTCTTCCTGGCAGTCTTCTTGACTGTTTTCTTGGCCGTTTTCTTGACTGCCTTCTTACCCGCCTTCTTCACCGCAGACTTCGCTTTGGCTTTCGCCTTCGCAGGTTTCTTCTTCGCCGGCTTCTTCTTACTCTTCGCCATTGATTTTCTCCTCTCTCATCCAATGGATGTCTGACGTGGTCTCCATCTAGCATAACCTATAAAATCTTGCAACTCACACTCGAACAGGATGCTGACGGCCTTTTTGAGCATCCGCATTGCAGGTCCACCACGTTGGTTCCCAGCGAGGGGAGAATCCTACAAACACGCCACGACGTCAAGAGGGAAGGCAAAGAATCTCGTGGTACAATGCACTCGAACTGGAAGAATGACCATGAAAACACGAATGATCATCGTCGTCATGATGGCACTGGGACTCTTCACAGCCTGGCCAACCACTGCCACACCGCCTCATACCGCCATCGTCATCGATAGTGGGTCACCCTACTTCGTCCCAAAGTCGGCCACCGTATCCAGCAGCTTTACACTTCCGGGGTTAGCCCCCGGTCACTATCCCTACCTCTGCCGCATCCACCCCATCATGCACGGAGTCATTACCGTCACAGACGCTCCCCAGCTGCCCTCACAGACATAATCTCACTCCCTCGAACTCCATCAAACAGGTCCTTGCGAGCATCCCAGCCCATCGTGTAGGCTGCGGCGCTCAATAGTGCGGTGCTCACCATGAAGCCAACTGTCGCCGCTCACGAACCACTCAGTCTCACCGGGGAGACGCTCAGTCTCCTCGCGTGGCGCATTCCCGATCTCGTCGCCTATCAGCACAACGAAAACGAATGGTGGTTCGCCCCTCTTGATGACAATCTGCCGATCATGCGTCTGAATCGCATCGGGCTGGAGATGTTACGGGCGATGAACGGCCACACGACGGTCGGGGCGCTCGTGGAACAATACGAGAACAAGATCTGTGGGCCGGACGGTCAGCCAGGGCAATGGCATTTAGAACGTTGGCCCCTACCCACCTATTCGTTGTGCTACTTCGGCACAGAGCCTCCTGGTGGCCACCGGCATAAGGCCAAGTGGGACCTGCTTCTCCAGGGAATTAGGGACGGCTGGTCAGGACAGGAGGGATTCGAGGGAGAAGAGCACCTCGAAGACTTTCACCACCACGAACTGACCGACGGCGGAAAAGACGACAGCCACTTCGATCTGATCGAAACCACCGTCTCACATCTCTTCCGGGAACCGAACGACACGCTCAACGGCCTGACCTACGGCCGGCTGCTCATGCGTCAATTGCGGAAGCTGGGCTGGTTTATTCCCAAGCCCCGCATCATCGTCGAAGTGGGCGGTGGACTCGGATACCTCGCCCATGAGTTGGGCAAGGAACTCCTGCCGTTTGAGAAGCAGACCATCCGATACATTTCCCTCGACATCACCCAGCCTTTCCTTGCGCTACAAGTCTCCCGCGCCAGGGCCGGAGGCTGGGACGGCATCGGTACCCGTGCCAATGGCGAGCGGCTGCCCTTCAAAGACCACTCCGTCGATCTCGTCATCGATAACGAAAATATGGCCGACATGACGCCGGTGAAGTTGAGCAGGAAAGAACTGCTCGAAGGAGTAGGCGATAGGCCGCAACATCAGGAGGCGCTGGATTGGATCAGGCGAGTGCGGCTACCGCTAGGCCAGGACCTGCCGGAAGACGTGATCTTTAACCTCGGCCCCTTCCGATTCGTAGCAGAATTGTGGCGGGTGTTAAAGCCGGGCGGGAGAGCCTTTCTCACTGAGTTCGGAATCGAGGATGGCTGGCCGGCGCCGGTCAAGCTGCCGGGGCACACGGAATACGAAGTCCAGTACAGTCACCTGCGCCAGGCGACCCGCTGGCTGGGCTTCCAAGAGCGCTATCTCTCGCTGCCCCAGTTTCTCGCCATCAAGCCAGACAGCAAAGTGCTTTGCACCGGCGCGGCCTATACCATTCAGCGGTTCTGTCAGGCGATGAACAAGCCTTTCACTGTGCGAGCCTACACAGAGAAAGAATTGCAACAGGCTTTGGGCGACATGCTCTCAAAACTCCATGGCTGCCACTACCATGATGTGGCAGACCCCGCCTGGTTCGGCCTTCTAGATTTCAAAGTTTTGCTGCTTGAAAAACCAGGCGGAACCCCGAAAGCCAGCTTCTCGGAGAGCAAGGGCTATCGGTGGTACTCGCAGAAGTAGGAGAACAGGGTAGCGTGGCCAATCCCTGTAATGAGAGAGTGGAAGATGGGAAAGTAGGAGGACGGCCTAATCTACCTGCTCGCGTAACGCGCGGCCTAAGAAGGCCCTCGTTGGACGCGCGCAGTGAAGGGCAATCTAGTCACCCTGCTGCGAGAGATAAGAAGAAATGATCGAGCAGGCACCCTTAGAGCCACGTCCCTAGAATCCAAGGGCTACGGAGTCTTCGCACAGCGAAACCCCGTGCCATATCCCCGGAACGATGGCAAATGGGTCTCCCGATCCGCGGAGCGCATGCCAGTGATACCGTTGCTGCCCCAGGAGCCGCCACGAACCACTTTGTGTGAGCCCTTTCGCGGTCCTGACGGGTTCTGCGGCGGGCTGAGCTGGTAATATTCCGGGTCATACCAATCGCTGACCCACTCCCAGACATTCCCGGCCATGTCATAGATGCCATAGGGGCTCTTGCCCACTTCAAACGTCCCCACCGGCGTCAATGCCGAATGGTTGCTCCAGACCTCTTTCCCCGAGTTCGCGTAAAACTTTGTCGGAGGCTCATTCCCCCAGGGATAGGTGCGGCCATCCGTGCCCCGCGCCGCCTTCTCCCACTCCGCCTCGGTCGGCTGGCGTTTGCCGGCCCATTTGCAGTAGGCCTCCGCTTCCGCCCAATCCACATTGGCGACTGGGCGATTCTGGTTCCCCGGTTTGTTCATGATCGCCCATTCCGGCGGGCTTTCATGATGTGTGGCATCTAAAAACCTAGCATAGGACGCTACCGTTATTTGGTGCTTATCCATGAAAAAGGCACTTACATAGACTTTGTGTATCGGTTGTTCGTCTGGATCTCCCCCCAAACTCCCCATCTTGAATTCTCCCGCCGGCACCAGTATCATCGACCGGTCTAGCAAAGGAGCCGCCACCTTTTCCACGTTACTCCCTTTGTTTAACTTCTGAATTTTCTCTCGCAACTGCCGGTAGCGGGCCTCTTGTTCGTCGTCGAGACCCAGCTTGTTCATAATGTCCAGGGTGTCTTCGGCCTGGGCGACCCTATCTGGTGAGACATTCGGCTCATTGATGACCTCCCTCTCTTCATCCAGCAAGCGCCAGACTTTCGCCTTGCGCCCCCGTTGTTTGGCTAAACTGGCCACCGGGGACTTCGTATCAAGCTCCAGCGAGGTCTCGTAATGCTCTTCTGCACAGGCCCAAGCTTTCAAGCCCCGGCAGGCATCGCCAAGATAGAAGTGCGCCATCGCATTGGCAGGGTATTGTTGGAGGCCTGCTTCAAACGCCGTGCGCGCCTCCTGGTACTTTTGTTGTTTCAGGAATTCGTAACCGGCAGTAAATTTTTTGGCACGCTCATCAAAGAGGGCCGCAGCCATCGACGGGTCGACATCGAGCGAGAGTACCGCAACGAGTGCAAGGATCTTCCTCATCCACCACCTCCCCATTGGGTCGAAGAGTCGATTAACCCCTGTCCTCATAGAGTCTGGTAGCTGGGGAAACTATATACCTCGCGCATCAGAAACACAAACGGACAAGGGGAGGGGGATGGAGCCTGATGATCTTCTGTGCTCGTGCAACGCGCGGTCTCAGAAGACCCTCGTTGGACACGCGCAGTGGAAGATCAATCAGCTCCCATCCCTGAAGAGAGAACGAGCGAGCTTGGAGGGACTATTTAGATAGATAGTGCTCGTCCGATGCGCGCAGTTGAGGGCAGCCTTGGCCACTCCCGTACAGAGAAGCCGTAAAATCAGACGGCTCTCGTTGGACGCGAAGCCCGGGTTGAAAACAAGTCTTGCTATCGAATAGTTCTAGGGTTCGGTCCTTCGAAATCTGCTCACTCATCGTGTCCGCATTGCTAAATCCAAGAGCACGCCCTCTCTCAATCCCAAATCACTGACCAGCACCGTCGACATCCTCAACGTCTCCATGATTGTTCGAATGATAATGGCGCCGGCGGCTATGACTTCTTCGCGGCCTTTTTCCAGGCCTGGAAGACCGGCACGGTCGGCCCTCTTGCGGCTCAGTAGCGTTTGTTCGAGTTCTTGAATCGTGGCGAGCTGCAACTGATAGTTATGAATTCTGGCCGGTTCGTAGGTGGAGAGTTTCTGGGCCATAGCGGCCAGACTGGTGATGGTTCCGGCTGTGCCGACGAAGGTTGCTGCCTGATAGTTATCCATGCCGGCGACTGCGGCTCTTGTTTCTCGCGCGATCCACTCGCGCGCCTGACGCACTTCATCGTCGGTCGGAGGATCGTGATACAGGAGCCGCTCACAGAGCCGTACGACGCCGATATCGATCGATCTGACGATTGGCGGCTGTCCTGGTCGACCCAGAATAAACTCGGTGCTGCCGCCGCCGATGTCGAGGGCTAACACGTCGGTCATGCCATGGGGCAAGCCGGAGCGAATGCCCAGCATGGTCCGTCTGGCTTCTTCTTCTCCTGAGATCAGTTCGATTTCGAAGCCTGCTTCGCGCTTCACACGATCGAGAAACTCATCGCGGTTCATGGCATCACGCACGGCGCTCGTCGCAACGACCGCCACCGCATCGATCTGGGCGGCATCGATCAGTTCACGCCACTCCTTGAGGCACTGCAACACCCGATCCATCGCCGCACGGCTCAGCTGCTTAGTCTGATCGACCCCCTCGCCTAACTGGAGAATCCGTCGATCAGATCGGACTTCTATCAGCCTCCCGCCGGACGGCACATCGGCAATCAGCAATCGACAGGTGAGCGTCCCGATATCCACGCCAACGAGACGCATTGTACGTGACGAGTCGCTCATAGCTCGCTCCGAATCTCCGCTATTTCCGATTCGAGCTTTTCGCGAGCATCTTTGAGTTCCTGGATCTCTTTGACGAGTCGACCGATTTCGGCATCGTACAGAACCCGTTCAACCGGTTCACCTACCTCGCGAAGGTGAATCGCTCGCTCACCGACATCCCGGTACAACTCATCCAATTGCTGGTCGAGCTTGCGGACATCGAGCCGGATCCGTAGCAATTCCGTTTCTTCCAAAGCACGGATCGCCGCCTGCGCCGTCCCATGGCGCAACGTCGCCAACCCCGCCTTCACGTCATGTTTGAGTCGCTGTAATAAGCCCATAAGAAATCCTGGCTAGAGACTGAAGGGACTTCCCTTCTCGCTTATTGCTAACTCACCGACCCGAGATCCAACTTCGATTCCCACCGCCGCAACATCGCCTCTCGCAAAAGGCGATGCACCGGCGCCTTCAACTGCGGGTCCTGCTTCAACAGGGCGAAGGCCTCTTGCCTTGCCTGCTGGAGTATATCGGCATCCCGTACTAGATTCGCGATACGAAACTCCGGCATGCCCCACTGGCGGAATCCAAAAAATTCTCCGGGCCCGCGAATGCGGAGATCCTCCTCGGCAATCACAAACCCGTCGGTCGATCGCACAAGGGCCTCCAGTCGCTCCCGGGCAGCCGAAGGCGGTTCACCGGCTGCTTTGGGCTTCGCCGATCGAGACAACACCCCGCCCGATGCCATCAGCAAACAATAAGACTGGTGGGCGCTTCGCCCGACCCGTCCTCGCAATTGGTGCAACTGCGCCAGTCCGAACCGCTCGGCATGCTCGATCATCATGACCGTGGCATTAGGCACATCGACTCCAACCTCCACCACCGTCGTCGAGACCAGGACCTGAATCTCCCTTTTCTTATACGATGCCATGACCTGTTCTTTTTCTTCCGACTTCATCCGGCCATACACAAGCCCGACGCGAAACTCGGCCAGCTCTTCAGCTTGCAACTGCTCTGCGCCTTGCATAGCCGCCTGCAGATCGGTCTTCTCCGATTCTTCAACCAGTGGATAGACGACATAGGCCTGCCGTCCGTTCCGCAGTTCATCGCGGAGGATCTGATAAGCCCGCCCTCGCTGGCTATCGCTGAGAAGAAACGTCCGTACCGGCTTTCGACCCGGCGGCATCTGATCGATCACCGAGACATCCAGGTCCCCGTAGACCGTCATGGCCAGCGTGCGCGGGATCGGTGTTGCGGTCAACACCAGCACATCGGGCTTATACCCCTTCTCAATGAGCGTCTTCCGTTGAAGGACGCCGAATCGATGTTGCTCATCGATCACTGCAAGTCCAAGTTTCGAGAAGATGACGCCTTGCTGGATGACCGCATGGGTCCCGATCACGACCTGTGCGGCCCCGGAAGCCACCTGCTCGCGAATGGCTTTACGCGCAGCCGCGCGTCCACCACCGCTCACGAGCACGACGGAAAGCTTGAGCGGTTCCAGCAACCCTTTCATCATTCGATAATGCTGCTCGGCGAGAATTTCCGTCGGCGCCATGAGCGCCGCCTGGTAGTCCGATCCACAGGCCAGCACCATCGCCTGCACTGCCACGATGGTTTTGCCGGACCCGACATCGCCCTGCACTAGACGGTTCATCGGTTTACATGACGCCATGTCCGACAGAATCTCTCGACTCACCCGCGCTTGCGCTTCAGTCAACTGAAAGGGCAGCGCCCGATCCAGCTTGCCGAGGAGAGGCGTCTTCGGATTGAACGACACCTGTTTGACCTCTTCCTTCATGACACGTTGCCGCGAAGCCAATGCGAGTTGGAGCACGAACAGCTCTTCGAACGCCAAGCGGCGATGCGCCGGCGTGAGGCCACGATCGAGCGGCCCCCCTTCCGTCCCGGGTTGAGGAAAATGTACATCCTGAATCGCTTCTTGAATAGGCGGTAATCGATAGCGGGCGCGAAGCGGGACCGGCAACACCTCCTGTGCCTGAACGGCATGCGCATCCAGCAGGCCTTTCATAAGCACGCGCATCTGCCGGGAGGTCCATCCCTTGGTTTCGTGATATATCGGAACGATACGGCCCACATGCAGCGGTGCTTCTGTTTCTGCGCCCACGACTTCGTATTGCGCGACCTCCATCCTCATCGCCACCCACCCCTGCGCACCCGCCACCACCCGTCCGGTCAGCATAATCCTCGTCCCGACGGTAAAGAGTGATTCGAGAAACGGCTGGTTGAAGAACACCGACTGGAGACGCCCGGTTGCATCTTCCACCACAATATCGAGGATGGTGAGGCGGCGACTGCGGGCGCGCTTCGCCTCGCTTCTGACAATTGTGCCGCAGACCGAGGCCTGCTCACCCGGCGCCAGTTGCCCGATCGGGGTCATGACCGAGCGATCTTCATAGCGCCAAGGCAGGGTCCACAGCGCATCCTCAACCGTCTCGATTCCAAATCGTTGCAGTACCGCTGTGCGCTTCGGGCCGACTCCCTTCGCGAAACGGATGGGCTGTTCCCACCATGCGCGCGATGGAGTTTCGCACTTGGCAGGTTCACGTATGACGACTGGCTCAGGCTCCTTCCAAGCACGGGACGGATCGTGAACAGCCTTGCGTAACACTCTCAAAATGACCAGGGCTTCCTGCAGCCGGCGCTGTTGGTCTTCTGCCGGAAGACGTTGCTGGTCTTCAAGAAACAGCTCACGCAGCCGGAGCAGCGCTGCTTCAATCGCCCGTGGGTACACACGATCGGACAAGACCTGCATGACCTGCGTGCAGACAAAACGATTCAGATTCTTGACGGTGGGCAGATGCGCGAATGCATCGCGTGTCGCGAACTCGATCGGACGCGCGACTCGGTTCAGCCATAGCTGAAACTGTTCAGGAGGGTTGGGCTCGGAAGAGCGCCGTATCACAGTGGCGGATCGTATCATAGCCTAACCCTCTCCTCAACGAGCAGGACTGGTTGATCTGGTTTATTTGATTTGTTTTGTTCATCTGGTTAGTCTTAGTTCAACCAAACGAACCAAATAGACCAAATCAACCAGATCAACCAGTCCTATGTGCCTTGTCAGTTTTCTGACAATCCTTTGTGGCGCTTGCCTAGGGTGATACATTGAGTTTCATCAGGATAGGGCCTCTATGTACCGTCGCAACATTTTTCACATTTTATATCCGATCGCCTGTCTCATCGGGCTGTTCATCGTCTATCAAGCCTGGTTGAAACCGACCTATCTACCAGCACCACCGCCGGATCAACCCAGTGCCTCCACGGAAGATTCACAGGAGGCGCCGCCAGAACCTCGCCGTGATGGCCTGCTGGAATTGGAATCTAAACAGACTCGTCTGATCGATCCCAGCTCGATCCCTAAGACGACGCATCATGACCTCTTGGAGACAATCCGGGACGAAATTGAAAAAGGCAACGTGACCACTGCGGAACGGAAGCTGGCCGATTTACCGGCAAGCTTCACCAACGACGGCCTCGTGCGCTCCTATGTATCCATCCTCTGGAACAATTTGGGCATTCAACAGGAAAGAAACGGCGGAACCGCAGTCTCAATCAAGGCCTTTAAGAAAGCTGCGTCACTCGATGCAAAGAATCCCATCGTCCAACTGAATCTCGCCCATGCTTACTGGGAACTGCGCGATCCGGCCATGACGCAGGACTTTTTGGAACAGCTGGCCGTTCTGGCGCCGAACGAGCCTTTCCCCCATCTGGCGTTGGCCGATATCTTTCAAGACCGTGATCAGCTCAGCGAGGCAGCTCGCCATCTCGATCAGGCCGCCGCCCTCTCAGGTAAAGACCCAGCAGCACAATCCTATCTGCGGACCGTCACGGCCAAAGTTCGCGGAACCGAGAAAAGTGAAGCGCGACTGACCAGCCGAGATAGCACGCACTTTATCGTGAAGTTCGATGGGGAAGCCGATCAGGCAACTTGGACCGCGGTATTGGAGATTCTTGAAGAGGCCTATCGAGAGATAGGTCAAAAATTCGGACACTTCCCCTCAAAGACCATCGTCGTCGTCTTGCACGCCAAGGCCACGTTTCAAAGTGCGACCGGCAGTCCGATCTGGGCCGACGGCCTTTTCGATCCAGTCCTCGGACGCATCCAAGTTCCTGCGCAGGACGCTTTGGCAGACCGTGCCTGGCTCACACGAGTATTGCGGCACGAGTTTGTCCATGCTCTCTTGCACGACCAACTCGGTCCCACTGGCAGCGCCATCCCAACCTGGCTCAATGAAGGCTTAGCGATGGAGTTGTCCGGGGATCGCTGGTCGGATCTCGATCAGCTTATGAAGCAGGAATTTACACTGATCCCCCTGACTGCCTTGGAGGGGGGATGGGGAAACCTGTCCAGCGATGTCGCGACCGTGGCCTATCTGGAAGCGAACTCGGCCGTGCACTATCTGGTCGACCGCTTCGGCATGGCGCGGATGCAAGGACTACTCGCACACCTCAAGGCGCGGCAGTCGCTCTCTACCGCCATGCAATCGCAACTCTCGCTGTCGTATGAACAATTCCAATCACGGTGGGTGGATCAGCTACAAGAACAGGGAAAGAACGGCTAGATCGCTTCCTCTTTCATCTCCTCAAGCTCTGCGCCGCGCCAAGCCGGCAGAATTTCGGCCGCATCATCGTGTCCCGCTACCACGTCCGTCTCCTCCATGGCCGGCTCGATCGTGTCCTCCCACAATATCTGTCGGCCTCGATTGTCTGTCATTTGGATGCGAAATTCGATCTGCTGAGATGGCGCCATCAACCCTTCTGTCTGCCCAACGATGGCCCTGTTGACATGTTCTGTCCGCGCAAGCCTGCCGGTCCCGGGTGAGAAATGATCGGACCACACAAGCTGTCCGGTTACCGGATCGACAGCGCGAAGGAAAAACTGAGGCTGACTATCGATCGCGCCTCGGTCATTGACCCGAATCACCGTCGCCTGTCGCGCGACAAGATGGGCCGCGACTCGGTGAGTGGAACCGGATTCTTGATCTCCGGCAGTGAGATTCAGGAGACCTTCCCAAAGAAACTGGCCTGTGGCTGCGTCATAGACACGGAGCGTGAACACTGACAGTCCGTCAACCCCTGGGCCGACTCCACCTGCAAAAATCCGCTCACTCGGTAGACTCCCCGCTGACGCCGTATCCTCACTCACATTCAGATCGTACGTTTCCTCGGAGAGAATCTCGCCACTCTCAGCATCGTAGGTTTTCACCGTAATCGTCGATGTTTCAGCATTCTCATACCCGACACCAGCAGCCACAACTGTCCTGGGTTTAACCGGAGCGGGAGACGGCAAATCGGCAGTCCATGCTGTCAGTGGAATGACCGAACCGATCATGGCGCAGGCGATCGACGCAGCGTAGAATACCGTTCTTGTCCGGCCATCGATCCGCTGCTTCCGGAGCGCCGGAACAAACTCACGCCTGACCGGACGGAACCATCCGCTCACGTCGCCCATCACCTCAGACAGCCACTGGATGATCGTCATATGCGGCCCCTCCTTGCTTGTACTGGAGTCTCGCATCGACGCCCTGTAGCGTATATTCCCCACTGTGGGGAGAAAACCCTTCGAAAGAGGGGGTACAGACGAGCGGGGTGAGGATGACCAGTTCAAAATTCGAGGTTTTCTGAACTTCGACCAAGAACTTCGGGTCGTGCGGTTACTTGGGTGGGGTCACTCGACTCGGCGGACCGGGGCTTTCTGAAGCCCCTGCAAGCGGAACTTGGCCGAAGACGGCATACCGATACCGAGCCACAAACCAGTACAGTAGATAGCCGAAGGGCTTAACGAGCGGAAAGCTCAAGAGGGCTGTAAGAGCCCGCCCACCCTTGAGACCTGGCAAGAGGGTTAAAAAAGCATCGAGCCCACGGGCGACCTCCCCGTTAGGATGGACCAGAAAGGCGGCGTTGGGACGGCCTGGCCGATAACTCTTTCCCAAGGCCTGCTTGGCCTCCTCGCTCTGATACGGAATCATCCGGACCGGAGCGGCATCCGCGTGAGTCTCCAATCGCTCCAGGCCCTTCTTGGCGGTGACACAAAGACGGCATTGGCCGTCATAGACCAGAAGACAGGTTTCAGAGGCCTTGTCGGATAGACCTGCCATCGTCGCAATCCCTCGCGATCTCCCACTCACCACATCCACACACACCCTAGCAGGCTACGGAAAAACCATTTCAGCACAGCAGAACTTCGCTGGCCTACGCGCCTTGGACACGAGGAGCACACCCCCGCAGGATGCTCAAAAATCCTGTCCAGCCAGACCGCAGCGAACTATTACTTAATAAAGGGTGGTTGGGATGATCCCAACTGCGCGCGCCCAACGAGGGGAGTCTGCGACCGCGCGTTGCGCGAGCACGGGGATCCTCCCAGCCACCCGGCCCCCTTTTTCAGCATCCTGATAGACCTGTTGCTGTGCGTGGAGGAACAAGGCTATCATCTCGTCCATGCGACATACCTGGATACTGATTGCCCTGCTTGCGGGACTCTGCCTCACCGGGGCCACTACCACTCAGCTTGTACCGGCCGCGACGGAGGCCGGACGAATAGGATGGATGCTCTATCTCCTCGTATTTCCTCTAACTCTTGCAGGCCTCGTGTGGATGGGATGGACCTGGACGGCCATGGCCTGCTTCATCTATGGAACGGTGGGGTTGGCCTTAGACCTCGCCACAGTCACAAGCATTCTGGGCGGACAAGGCGAACCTGGCGCCCTGTTTCTCTTCAGTGTGACGAGCGGGGTCATGAATTTTTTATTGATCCTGTTCGGTGCACGCGCGTTTTTGCATTCGTTCCAGGAGACCGCGCTTCCAGTATCCCGCCCTCCCAGTCCTCCATCCCCTTCTTCATCCGCAAGACCTTGATCCGTTCGAATCCGGCATCCGTCAACCACGACTTCGTCTCGGCCGCCTTATAGGTATTGCCTCGTTCAGTGAACAGCAACATCGAAACCGCAAAAAGATTTGCTTCTTCAGGAAACAGTCCTTCCCTGTCGTGGAGAAAGGCATCTTGAATCAGGAGGCGGCCTCCGGGATTCAATGCCGCCAACGCTCGGCGAAACAACGTCTGGTTGTCTTGCGGCGAATAGATGTGGAGTACGTTCGAATACCAGATGACATCGAAGGTCCCGGGAATGGCTTCTGTCAGCAAGTCCAGCGGCATATAGGAGAGTCGCGCACCGGCCTTGTGAGTCGATGCAATCTCTTTCGCCACGTCGAGGGCTGCAGGACGGTCGCATACCGTGGCACGGAGTGCGGGATTCTTTGCAAGAAACGCCATGGCATAGGTGCCGGGGCCGCCGCCAAGATCGAGCAGTGTTCGCGCGCCATGCAGCTCGATCTGGGCCGCAATCTTCGGAGCTGTTTCCAGAGTCCGGTGATGCATCGCCCAGGTGAACCGACGACGATAATCAGGCCCTTCCGGCTCGTCGTGATCGAGCGGCAATCCCGTCTTTACCGATTCCAGCAAACGTCCCCAATCGGCCCAATGATTCATGATCAGCCGGAGATAATCCCCTCGATAAGCCGAATGGCGCGCGTTCAACGCCGTGGCGCCCAACCGGCTATTCCGGTAGATCTCGCCCTGTTTCTTCAGCAGCCCAGCCATTGCGAGGTTCCGGCAGAGAATGGCCAACCCCCGCTCACTCAGCTTCATCTCACGAGCCAGATTGGGAATCGTCCATGCATCCGTCCCGATGGCCGTAAAGAGGTTCAGCTCAATAGCGGCGATCAGGACCCTCGGCAGCCGGTATGTCGTAATCGCATCGCGAAAGTCGTCGAATGTGGAGAGCCGCCTGCTCACCGAGCCACGCCGATTGTCCGCACACACCAGCGCATGAGGTCCTGCACGGCTATGGGATTTGCCAGGTCTATGCTCCGTTCAAAAAACGCGGCGACGTAGTCATCGGTGATTTCGGTCTGTTCGGAAAAACCGGATTTCAGTAGAATCGCACGGTACTTGGAGACCTCCGGTTGGATGTAATACTTGGCCTGTTTCGCGATCTCGTCGGTGCCAAGATCCTCCGGCGTTCCATCGGACAGAAGGGTCATCACATCCTCCAGCGCCATACCATACTGGCAGAGCAACCGCCCGTCCGGTGTGAGTTCCAGCATCCAGCCATCGGAGCCAAGATCCATCGTCAGCGCGCCGCCTGCCTCCAATTCTTGTAGTTGAGGGAAGGGTGAGGCCAGCAAGGCCCTGAACGAGGTCCAGGCCGGTGAGACTTCGTCATTCATGTATGCGCCTTTCTCGGAGGCAGCGCCTCATCTTGCCCGGCAAGACGGGCATGCAAGACCGCCAACCGTTGGATATTCTCTTGAAGTTTAGGCAGCTGATATTTGCGATCCATATGCACGACCAGTTCAAGAAGATCCGCCGCCTCACGCAGCTTGCCGGTCTCCTCATAACATTGAACCAGCACATAACGAGCGCCGCCCGTCCGTAGCTCATCGCGCGACCGCTCGGCAATGGACTGGCTGGTTTGACAACAGGCGATGGCATCGTCGTAGCGCTGCTGGAGCAAAAACGTCCGGCCGATCATACGCCAGGCATCGGCGACGCCACCCTCATTCCCCAACCGCCGCATCAAGACCAGCGATTGCTCATAGTGTCCAATCGCCTGCTCGAACTCTTTGGTCTCGCGCGCGACCAAGCCAAGATCGGAAAACAGCACCGCCTTGCCTGCATCGTCCTGCGTCTTGCACATCAGATCCAACGCTTCAAGATAATAGGCCTTGGCGCGACCCCATTCACCCGCATCGGCTCTCAAGTTCCCTAAATTGCCTAGCGTCGTGCCAATTCCTTTTTCATCCCCAAGAATCTTCTGGAGCTCCAATACCTCCTGGTAATACGTCTGCGCCGATTCCCGACGCCCGCTCACCGCGCATATGTTTCCAAGATTTCCCAGCGTAGCCGCCAACGCTCGTTGGTCTCCGGTCAGCCGGTCACATTCCAGGGCCTTCGCATAACAGGTATAGGCATCAGTGTAGAGCCCGCGCGAGAAATGCTCGTTTCCCTGGCGATTGAGTTCTTCTGACAGTCCGTTGCGTAGCGTCATGATGAGGGCTGGAACAATCGTTCAACCGCCTGCTTGGCACCGGTCAGAATCGAAACACCGTCACCGACCAACAGACTATCGAAATTGTACTTGAGCAGCCGGCGTAAACCTTCTCGAGCCTTCGTCACATCGGCGTATTTTTCATCGGAGAGCATACGCATGAATCCGGACGGCTTTCCGATCAAGGCATCGCCGACAATCAACACGCCCTTTCCCTGCTGAATAAACAGGGCCGATTCACCAGGTGACTTCTGATCTTTCAACTGAATCACCCAAATTCCGCCCGGCAGTAATTCCCCGTCTTTGAATGTTTTAGAGGGTTTGATATCCATCTGCGCTGCATCCGCGTCTGGGACCTGTAGCTGGCAGTGAAATTCATCTTGGTACTTTGCCGCTTCACGCGCATGGTCTCGATTCGTCACGATGATGTAATCAACCGGGCCGTTGCGAAGAATCGTGGAACTCGCCTCGCCTGTCATCGGCGGAGGATCGATAAGAATCTTGTGTTCCCCGACCGTCAAGAAGAGCCCGTTGAAATCGAGCTGCTTCTCCTCGGAAAACCAGGACCATTGCCAGATGCCAGGAAGCAGGTTTTTCATGATATCACCGCGCAACATGCGGGACTTGCGAGAGATGCGAGACTCGTCGGGACATTCTTAATCGTTTTGTATCTGTTCGCTTTTCACGCCTTTCGCGCCCATCCCGCTCGTCTCGCTCGTCTCGCCGCCTCACAGCGCAGCGACGGCATCTTTGACGGTTTTCGTGACCTTAGAGAGAATGCTCGCCTCATTCGGCAAATCGATAATGTCGTCTTCTGAAACCGTGATGAATTTTCGATTCAGCCCCTTCGTCAGGGAAATCAGGAACATGCCGTTCGAAGGTGTCACAGGCATCACCACCTGCACACCAGCATCAACCCCCTTCACCACCTCCAAAAACTTCTGTTTCCCCTCTTCCATCTCATCCATACTCCCCACCTTCCTCTTTCACCAGGCGGCGATTCTCTTCGCGGTGGTGGTCGGGTTGTCTCCTATTGCGCGCATCGACCGATCACCTTCTGAGGTGAGGGGTCTGCGAGCAGGGAGACGGCCCGACCGCCGCCGCTCTTACATTTTATTTCCGCCCGCCAACAACTTTTCAACTTCCGCCACAATCACTTCTTCGCCGGCCAGATCCATATTGCCGACACGCTGCCACCGGATCACGCCTTGCTGATCGATGACATGCACGTTGGGAATAAACTTCCCTCCGCCATACAATTTGTCCGTCACCAGGTTCGGATCCAGGAGGTAGGGATACGTGACTTTCACCGGAAAGGCAGACAGAAACTCACTGACATTCTTCTTGGAGTCGCCGGAAGAATTGACGCCGAGCACAACTACGTTCTTCCCTTTTGTCAACTCGGAAACTTTTTGGAGAGCCGTACCTTGAATCATGCAGGGATCACAGATATGAAACAGCCCAAGCACCACTACCTTCCCTTTATAGGTATCCAACCCCAAAGTCTCACCTGTGATGGCCGTCAACGCAAATGAGGGCGCCTTCTCACCCACCTTGAACAGTCCTGCGGCAAGGACCAGCTGCGCCGCAAGAATGGGAGCCAGTACCGCGCAGAGGACGAGGATCATCCGTTTCATCGCAGCCTCCGTTTTCTTCGCTTCGTCTCAGCACTCAGAACTCAGCACATCTAAGCGCGCTATCCTACCATGCAGATTTTTTCATGGGCAATGGCAACAGAGCTCAACCCAATAGCCACAGCGCCCGAGTGAGTCATAATTAGATGGTGAGAACGGACGCAGGCTGCTCAAAACGTCTGCCAACAAGGCCGCAGCCGAAGAAAACACCGGAAGCGTAGCCTCTGGGCTACGTTGAGGATTTTTCTGAGGTGAGAACGACGTTGGCGGGCGTTTTCAGCAGCCTGCTACACGGAGGGTTCGAAGAGGCCAAGCTGCCATTCTTCAGCGCGGGTCAATGGGATGGGATAGCGTTCAGTGAAGCACGCATTGCAGTACTGGCCCGGTGTGCCGGGGGAGGCGTTCAACATGCCGTCGAGGCTCAAATAGGCGAGGCTGTCGGCCGTGATGTACTTCCGAATCTCTTCGGTGGAGTGGCTGGACGCGATGAGTTCTTTTCTGGTAGGCGTGTCGATGCCGTAGAAACAGGGAGAGACGATCGGCGGCGAGCTGATGCGCATGTGCACTTCTTTGGCTCCCGCATTGCGAAGCATCTTCACAATTTTACGGCTAGTCGTGCCTCGTACCAGCGAATCATCGACGACAACGACCCGTTTCCCTTCCAGTACTTCCGGCACAGCATTGAGCTTGACCTTGACACCGAAGTGGCGGATCGATTGTTCCGGCTCAATGAAGGTGCGGCCGACATAGTGATTTCGAATCAGCCCAAGTTCAAACGGGATCCCCGCCCCCTCGGCGTAGCCGAGTGCAGCAGGCACCCCGGAGTCCGGCACGGGAATGACGATATCCGCCGGCACCGGCGATTCCTTCGCCAGTTGCCTGCCCAAGGCCTTGCGAGTGCCATACACTGCGTTCGCGCCGAAGATCTTGCTGTCCGGTCTGGCAAAGTACACATATTCAAAAACACACATGGCCGGATTGGCAGGGGCAAAGGGCTTATGACTTGTTATGCCCATCTCGTTCAGCAGAACTAACTCGCCTGGTTCGATCTCACGGACCACTTCAGCTCCGAGTAGATCGAACGCGCATGTTTCCGACGCCACGAGATAGGTATCGCCCAACCGGCCAAGACAGAGCGGCCGGAATCCATGGGGATCCCGTACTGCGATAACCCCCTCATCCGTCAGCAAGACGATCGAAAAGGCCCCTCGTACCTGGCTCAATGCATCGATGATGCGGGCCAACAACGTATCGGCCCGCGAATGGGCAATCAGATGGATAATGACTTCACTGTCGGAGCTGGATTGGAAGATGGCGCCGTAGGCCTCGAGCTCGTGACGCAACACTTGGGCATTGATGAGATTGCCGTTATGGGCAAGCGCCAGGTTCCCAAATGCGAAATTGACCGAGAGCGGCTGAACGTTCTTGAGGTCGTTCCCCCCGGCCGTGGAGTAGCGATTGTGGCCGATCGCCATCGAACCGATCAATTGATCGAGCGCCTTGGTATTGTAGATATCAGCGACAAGCCCCTTCCCCTTATGGACATAAAACTGCTCGCCATCGCCTGAGACGATGCCGGAGGCTTCCTGCCCACGATGCTGCAGGGCATACAACCCGAGATAGGCGAGATTTGCCGCTTCCTTGTGGCCGTAAATGCCGAAGACGGCGCATTCGTCGTGAAACTTGTCGGGGCTGATCATGGGTAAAGGGCGAGGCGTAAGACGTGAGGCGATTGGAAGAAATTCGTGGTTCTGATTCATAAACCCTTCACCCCTACCACCAACCCTTCACGCCTGATTCAGCGTGCGTTCAATCGAAAGGGCCCACCGGTCGTACAGTTGATCGACCGGGAGATCGATACGGCACCCCTCGCTCCATTGCCCCTTCTCTATATCGATGATGAAACGATCGCCTCCCACTGCCCCGATTTTCATCGCTGGAATACCGGAATCCCAGGCGCGATTCAAGACCTGTTCGACCATCTCAGCCTTCACCGAAAGAACGACTCGTGATTGGCTCTCACCGAACAGGAGGGCATCTCGCCGCGATGCATCGAGGGGTAATTTTACCACAGCGCCTCGCCTGCTGTCCGGGGCAGAAATACAACATTCAGCCAATGCGACAGATAATCCTCCATCTGAGCAATCGTGGGCGGATTGCACAAATCCCTCATGGATCACGTTCAGCATAAAGTCATGAAGGGCCTTCTCAGTTTCAAGACTCAGGAGCGGCGGCGATCCCTGCTCTCGGTGGTGGAGCACTTTCAGATATTCACTGCCACCCAGGTCCTCTCTCGTCTTGCCCAGGAGCAAAATCGCGTCACCGTCCTGCTTAAACCACTGTGTCATCGTTTTATCGGCTGACTCGATCAGACCCACCATCCCCAACATCGGTGTGGGATAAATTGAGAGGCCGTTGGTCTCATTGTAGAAACTCACATTGCCGCTGACGATGGGAACCTTTAAATGTTCACAGGCATCTTTCATCCCCTCGATCGCCAACACAAACTGCCACATGATTTCGGGCCGCTCGGGGTTCCCGAAGTTCAAACAGTCCGTGAGCCCGATCGGCTCCGCCCCGGAGCAGACCAGATTTCTCGCCGCCTCGGCCACCGCAAGACGGGCCCCTTCGTAGGGGTGCAGCAAGCAATAGCGGCTATTGCAGTCTACCGTCAGCGCGAGAGCTTTGTTCGTCCCCTTGATCCGAACCACCGCCGCATCAGAACCGGGCCGGACCATCGTATTGGTTCGTACCATGTGATCGTACTGCTCATAGACCCAGCGTTTGCTCGCAATCGTCGGCGACTCCAGAAGGGACAACAGCGCCGCATTCGCATCCTTCACATCGGGAAGCGCATCGTAATTCAGATTGGTCAACATGTCCTGATAACCTGGCGGCGAATAGGGACGCTCGTAGCGTGGCCCGTCATCGGCGAGCGACTTCGCCGGAATTTCCGCCACTACCTTGCCCTGGTCCTTCACGCGGAGCATCCCATCACCGGTGACCCGCCCGACCACCGCCACGTCGAGATCCCACTTCTTACAGATCCTGATGCATTCGTCTTCCTTGCCCGCCTGCGCCACCATCAGCATGCGCTCCTGAGATTCCGACAACATCAATTCATAGGGCGTCATACCCGGCTCACGCCGAGGCACATCCGTCAGGTCCAGATCGATTCCATTGCCGGCACGCGAGGCCATTTCACAGGACGAACTGGTCAGTCCCGCCGCTCCCATATCCTGGATACCGACCAGCAGATCTCCCGCCATCAGTTCGAGACAGGCTTCCAGCAGCAGTTTCTCCTGGAACGGATCACCCACTTGCACCGTAGGCCGCTTCTGTTCCGATTGGTCGTCGAATGAATCGGAGGCCATCGTCGCCCCATGAATCCCGTCGCGGCCCGTCTTTGAGCCGAAATAGATCACAGGATTGCCGACCCCGGTCGCCGTTCCCAAAAAGATCTTGTCCTTGTGCGCGATACCGAGGCAAAACACATTGACGAGTGGATTCTGCGAATAGATATCGTTGAAGACGATTTCGCCTCCGACCGTCGGCACACCCATACAATTGCCATAACCAGCGATGCCCGCCACCACACCTTTGACCAGATGGCGGTTCTTCGCATTGTCGAGCCCGCCGAACCGCAACGAGTCGAGCAGGGCAATCGGGCGCGCCCCCATCGTAAAGATATCGCGCAGAATCCCCCCCACCCCGGTCGCCGCCCCTTGATAGGGCTCGATAAATGAAGGATGATTGTGTGACTCCATCTTGAAGACCGCGCAAAGCCCGTCGCCGATATCCACCACGCCGGCATTTTCCCCCGGCCCCTGAACTACTCGATGTCCGGTTGTCGGCAATTTTTTGAGGTGCACGCGCGAACTCTTATAGGAGCAATGCTCCGACCACATCACCGAGAACATACCCAACTCAGTGATATTCGGCTCCCGCCCGAGAATTTCAACGATCTTCTTATACTCGTCGTCGGTCAGATTATGCTGCGCGATGAGGTGTTTCGTAATAACCAGTGCCGTCACGTTCACAAATCCTTCCTACACATCACACTGACAACCTTTGTTCCGAAGAATCACGATCTGCTTGCTCGGCGTATCCACATAGAGAGTCTGCCTTGCACTCCCCGTCGCCTCTCTCTTCGCCAGCGGGCTGCGATGATGATACCCCGACTGCTCATCTCAACAACAAGCGCCTGATGCCGTCCATACAGAGCCTTCAACTTCCCCTTCCATCGTAAGGTCTCCGGATGCCACGCATACCCCTTCTTGCCATTTATGATCACAGACCATATCGCGTGCAACTCCCGATGCTCTCCCAACAGATGATTTCGGCACAATCTCTTTGGCGAGATATCCCAGATACGCATCACTCTTCGTCTGTCAGCTTCTGCTGCACAATGAGATCTGTAGTTATCACTTTCCGAATGATTAACTCCGAGCTTTGGACAAGATCTATATGCTGCGCCGCTTCGTCTTATCTACAATCTTTGCCAAGAGACTGAGTAGTGCAATATATTCCACGGCAAGCTCGGCAGAGTCATCGAACAAGGAATGTGCTCGAGGATTCCTTAAACCAAGAATGGCCCCCAAGAAGAGGTGCATTATGCCTTCTTGTTCGTCACGGTCAGTCTGATCAGTCAAATCATTAACGGCCAAGATCGGATCATTCTTAGAGAATACGGTGCTCATCAAACCTGATCCGGACAAGTCATGACGACGAGACTTTTCCTTTACAAGATTCTCGAGGGCGAGTGTGGCATCCAAAACCGCATTCCGGTAATGCCCATCCCGGTATAGCTCAGAAGCCGCGTCTGCAATTCGGCGATGAAGATCGAGACCTTCAAATGCCGTCTTAACCCAAGCACTGGAATTTTGGCTAATGTCTGCTCGTTTCTCCTCAAGTCGAGCGATCAGTCCTTCGAGCATGGTAATTGTCTGTGGAATTCCCGCTTCAAATTCATGCTGAGGGTAAGATGGCTCACCAAACCCCCTCACAACCATTTCACCATGCCAAATGGAATGATGCCTGTTTGATCTGTATTCGGGCGAGTTAATGCCAAAAATCTCCATTATTGTTCGGTCAATCTCCTGCTCGACATTCTGCTTACGCTGATCATCATGGCTTACCCGATCTACAAGTAAGCGCTTAACATCTTCGATCCGGCGTCTAATCTTTGCGATCCCCTGCTCTATTTCTTGGAGTGTGAATATCTTTATCTCAAGAGGGGGTGGATCGATTGATTTTCTTTTGGATACCATTACTGTTTCCCCATTCGGTTCCACTCAATGGTCCAGGGGCAACGTTAGTCCCTGACAACATCTCACTGACGGCCAGGGCCTGCGTCGCGCATTACACGGAGGCTCGGGTCACCGCACTTGCCGAACAGATGCGGCCGCAACGCGGCGGCGAGGACTGTTCGAAGTTCCGTTCGAGCACAGCTCGGAACGGAACGAGTTCCGCAGCCGAGCAGATGAGAGGCTTAGTGCGGTCGAGCCGGAGTGTCTGCGCAGCGCAGGCCCTGGCCGTCACGCCCCCACCATCTTCAGCTGCTTCTTGTTTCCTTTCAGCGACTCCAGCATCGACAGGAAGATCAGCTTCCCATCGTCATTGCCCAATACTGTTTCCGAGCAGCGCTCTGGATGCGGCATCATGCCGAGCACGTTACCTTCCGCATTGATGATCCCGGCAATGTTATCGAGAGAGCCGTTCGGATTTGCCTCCGGCGTCACCTTGCCCTCCGGGGTGCAATAGCGAAGCACGATCTGCGCGTTGGCCTGCATCGCCGCGAGTGTGACCGGATCGGTGTAGTAGTTCCCGTCCGCATGGGCGATTGGAATCTTGAGCACCTGGCCGGATTGAAAAGCCCCGGTAAACGCGGTGGCCGCATTTTCAACCTTCACCGACACATCCTTGCAGATAAAATGCAGCGACTTGTTCCGGAGCATGGCCCCTGACAGCAACCCTGCTTCCAACAGAATCTGAAACCCGTTGCAGATACCGAGCACCAACCCGCCCTTCTTCGCGAACTCCTTCACCGCCCCCATCACCGGCGAGAATCGCGCGATCGCGCCAGTCCGCAAATAGTCGCCGTAGGAAAACCCACCGGGCAGCACAATCGCATCCAGCCCCGCAAGCAACGTCTCCTTATGCCAGATCATCTCCACATACTGTCCCAACACATCCTTGAAGATATGCTGACAGTCGTGATCGCAATTGCTCCCGGGGAAAACCACCACTCCAATCTTCATAATCCGTAGCCTTCTAGTTTCACGTTTTACGCCGTGAGTTCGTACCGATATTCCTCGATAATCGTATTGGCCAGCAACTTTTCACACATGGCCTTCACCGCGGCATCGGCTTTGGCCTTATCCGTTTCATTCACATCCACTTCCATGTACTTCCCGACTCGCACATTGCCCGCATTCTTGAACCCCAGCGAATCGAGCGCATGCTCAATCGCTTTCCCCTGCGGATCGAGAATCCCTTGTTTAAGCGTGACATGTATCTTGGCCTTCACTTCGTCCCCCCTTACCATTCACCCTTCACTTCTCACTCCCCTGATCAGATGCTTTGGTCTGTCTATCGATGTATCTCCTGATCCATAAAATCCCCGCAGCCGTCCCGATCCCGCCCAGAGCAAGCGCCACCATTGGCCAGCGCCAGCGCGATCCCTCCAGGCGATAGGCCAGTAAGGCCACCAACGCTGTGGAGACCAAGATGGATAAGACCAACCCATAATGCATGAACCACGACCGAAACGCGCTCACGATACCCCTCGCTTCACTTTCCGCCTCTAAAGGAGGACTTGGAAACGCCCAAGGAAGCGGCAGAGTTGGCTTCGCCTGCGCGCGTCCAACGAGGGTCGTCTGCGACCGCGCGTTGCGCGAGCAAAGAAGCCAACCCTGCCGCTTCCGTCTTTTCCCCTCTCTCCCCCCAAGGATTTAGCACGCCGAGGAGGGGATGCCGTGGTTAGCCTCTATTGCGCGCATCGGACGAGCACCGTTTCATCGTGCGCGTTCTGCGAGCACAGAGGCTACCACGGCGTCCCCTCCTTATCCGCACACTCTTTTCAGCACTTCCCGATACGCCTCTTCAATCTTTCCCAAATCCTTCCGAAACCGATCCTTATCCATCGACTCCTTCGTCGTCTGGTCCCAGAAGCGGCAGGTGTCCGGTGAAATCTCATCGGCCAGGATCAGCTGGCCATTGTGCAGTCCAAACTCCAGCTTGAAGTCGACGAGGATCATCTGCCGTTCACGAAAGAACGGTTGCAAGAGGCTGTTCACTTTCAACGCGAGCCTTTTGATCTCCGTCATCTGTTCCGGCGTCGCCAACTTCATCAATCGAATATGTTCATCGGCAATCAAAGGATCGCCCAGCGCATCGTTCTTGTAGTACCACTCCACGATGGCCGGCTCGATCGGATCACCCTCTTTCAAGCCAAGCCGCTTCGCCAAACTGCCGGCCACCACGTTGCGGACCACCACTTCGACCGGCACGATTGTCACCTTCTTCGTGAGCAACTCCCGGTCGCTCAGCCGTTCGACAAAATGCGTCGGCACACCGGCCTGCTCCAGCAATCGAAAGAGCCGCTCGGACACTTTATTGTTGATGACGCCTTTCTCAACGATAGTCCCGCGCTTCTGCGCGTTGAACGCCGTCGCATCGTCCTTGAAATATTGGACGACCTGATCCGGCTTGTCGGTTGCGAAGACCTTCTTGGCCTTGCCTTCGTAGAGTAATGTGCCTGTCGTCATCGTCGTGTCCTTGTTCCGCTACTGCGCCAAGATCTCGATGATTTCATCCAGCGACCTCACCGTGCCGATCAGCGTCGGATGGCCGAATCGGCGCGTGTACTGAAACTCTTTGACCTTTTCCAACGCCAACACCAGGCCGTGAAAGTCCTCCAGCTTGGAGGTTTCAAAATAGGTGATAAAATCGAGATCGTCGAGCCCGCTGGAGTGATAGAGCTTCCGTTTGACCGTCTTGAGATAGGGCAGCGTGGCTTCCGTATGTTCCTGCATCATGGCCGCGCGCTTGTCCTGATCCAGCCCCCACCATTCGGCGTTCTTCCGGATGGGAACGACGATCGCATAGGGTTTGGGGCCCGGCTCGCTGAGAGTCTTCAGCTCTGCCTTGAGATTGTCCGACATGCCAGGCACATAGTTGGCTTTCTTGGTCAGACCATGCATGATGGCGGACGTCTTGAGATGATTTCCGAACAGACTGTGCTGCAGATCGAGGAGAAACGTCTGGGTATCGCGCAGTTCGGACGCATGGATACGGAACATGAGATCTCCATGATCGGACAGTCCGCGAAGGAGATAGAGATCAATGGCGATTTTCTCGCGATGCTGCTCGACCACTCCCTTCAGGACGGTCAATTGCGCGATGCGCACCACCTGATCCTGTTTCCCCCAATCCGCATCAAGACTAAACGTGGCAAACGTGCCGTAGACGCCCGGCTCACTGAGCAGCTTGTCGCGATCGGCTGCTTCAACGGCCGAGACCAATGTCAGACCGACAAGCAGCAGCACGGCAAGACGCAAGGAACTAACAATAAAAGATCTCATCGCTTTCCTCCCTTTACTCGTTTTCGCGCCTCTGATCCGAAGACCCGCCGGAAGATCTTGTCGAGATGGCGCAGATAATACTTTGGATCGAAACAGGATCGAATCTCCGCTGCCGTGAGATGTTTCGCCACGAAGGGATCTTTGCCGACTAATTTCTGTAGCTCCCCCGCCCCTTTCCAGGAAGCCATGGCATTGCGCTGGACTGCCTCATACGATTCCTTCCGCTGCGCCCCCTTCTCGATGAGCAACAACAGCAACCGTTGCGAATAGACCAGTCCGCCGGTGAGATCAAGATTGCGTTTCATATTGGCTGGGTAGACCACCAGATGCTTGATGACATCCGTGATCCGCGCCAGCATATAGTCGATGAGAATCGTGCTGTCCGGCATGATCACCCGCTCGACGGACGAATGGCTGATGTCGCGCTCATGCCACAGCGCGACGTTCTCCATCGCCGCAAGACTATTGCTCCGCACCACACGCGCCAGCCCGCAGAGATTCTCGGAGGCGATTGGGTTCCGCTTGTGCGGCATGGCCGAGGACCCTTTCTGTCCTTCCGAAAAATACTCCTCTGCTTCGAGCACCTCGGTCCGTTGCAGATGGCGAATCTCCGTCGCAAATTTCTCAATGCTCGCAGCCAACAGCGCCAACGCCGAAGCATAGGCGGCATGGCGGTCGCGCTGCACGATCTGGTTTGAGACAGGATCCGGCGTGAGCCCCAGCTTGGCGCAAGCATAGGCTTCCACTTCCGGCCCTTGATGCGCGAAGGTGCCCATCGCGCCGGAAAGCTTGCCGACCGAGATTTCCTGCCGAACGTGCGTCAGCCGCTCCTGATGCCGGCAGGCTTCTTCATACCAAATAGCCAGTTTGAAACCGAATGAGATCGGCTCGCCATGAATACCATGTGACCGGCCGACCATCACCGTGTGCTTGTACCGCAATGCCTGTCGCTTCAAGACGGCAATCAGCTCTTCAAGATCGTCGAGAATGAGGTCGAGCGCCTCGGTCATCTGCACAGCCAAAGATGTGTCCACGATATCCGACGAGGTCAGCCCCATGTGGAGGAACCGATGCTCCGGCCCGACCGATTCCACGAGCGATTCGAGAAAAGCGATCACGTCGTGTTTCGTCACCTTCTCGATCCTGGCAATGCGATTCACATCGATCGTGGCTTTCTTCGCGATGCGAGCCGCTGTACCACGAGGGACCTGTCCTGCCCGTTCAAACGCCGCGCAGGCAGCCAGCTCGACTGCGAGCCAAATTTCGTACTTCCGTTTTAATTCCCAGATGGCTTTCATCTTGGGGCGGGTATAGCGATCAATCACAATAGTCCTCAGTGCTAGGTGCTGAGTGCTGAGTTTGAAGGGGCCTGTTCATTTTCCTCACCCCTTACCATTTACATCTAACGCTTCACGCCTTTTCGAGGCCAGAAGCGGTTCCCTGTTCAAGACTTGATCCAGAATGCCGTTCACGAACTTCGACGCGTCGTCGTCGCCGAAACTTTTCGCCAATTCGATGGCCTCGTTCACCGTCACCTTGGCCGGCACGTCATCCATCCATAGCAGTTCATAGACACCGGCCCGAAGGATATTACGGTCCACAATCGGCATGCGGCTGATTTTCCAATTGGTGGCGTATTTTCCCACGAGGGCATCCAACTCTTTTTTCTTTTCCAACACTCCGGCTACGAGCCGTTCAGCAAAGGCCTTCACCTCATCCGTGGCTTCGTTCTCCTTCCAGAATACATCCAGCCACAGACCAGGCTTGCCGTGAATATCGTATTGAAACAGAATCTGGAGCGCGCGCTCCCGTGCGTGATGACGGGAACCCATAATTAGTTCCTGCGCTTTCGCGGCGCCCGTTTCTTGACTTTCCGGACTTTCGAGACTTCAGCCTTCGGCGGAGTCTCTTCCCCCGACCGTAATAGACGCATAACCGTCGCCATTTCGATCGCGGACTTGGCCGCTTCCCCACCACGGTTGAACTTGGCCGGATCAGACCGGTCGATGGCCTGCGCGATCGTATGCGTCGTCAGCACACCGAAGATGATCGGCACATCCGCATCCAGCGCCGCCTGCCCAATCCCCCGACTGGCCTCCGCGCTGATGTAATCGAAATGCGGCGTGTCGCCGCGAATGACCGCTCCCAGGCAAATCACCGCATCGAACCGATTCGTCCGCGCCATTGCCCGCGCCACCAGGGGGAGCTCGAACGCCCCCGGCACCCGCACCGCCTCGATATCGTCGGTCTTGACGCCGTATTTCGTCAATCCTTCCACGCACGAGCTCAGAAGCTTGCTCGTGACGAACTTGTTAAACTTCGCAACGACAATCCCAAACCGCAACCCCGTCGCATCATGAGAACCCTTCCGCAGTTTCATCTCTCTTTATTTCTTCCCCTCCCCCTAGCCACATCGACACTCAGACGGATGCTTGGGGAAGTCCCTACTGCGCGCATCGGACGAGCACCGCTTCATCGTGCGCGTTCTGCGAGCACAGGGACTCCCCCAAGCATCCGTCTCACACCTTTTTTAGAATGTGCCCCATCTTCCTCTTCTTCGTGCGTAAGTACTTCACATTCGCCGCGCGCGGCTGGATCTCGATCGGCACTCGCTCAACCACCTTCAATCCATAGCCCTCGATCCCGACGATCTTCCGGGGATTGTTCGTGATGAGCTTGATCTGGTGCAGACCGAGATTGACGAGAATCTGCGCCCCGACACCGTAGTCACGCAGATCTGCCTTGAATCCCAGTTTCAAATTCGCTTCGACCGTATCGCTCCCCTGATCTTGCAACCCATAGGCCCTGATCTTGTTGAGCAGGCCGATGCCGCGCCCCTCTTGATTCAAGTACAGCAGAACCCCGCGTCCTTCTTTTTGAATCACCTCCATCGCCTTATGAAGCTGGTCCCGGCAGTCGCACCGCAACGATCCCAGCGCGTCGGCGGTCAAACAGCCCGAGTGCACGCGCACCAGGGTGGGATCGCCTCCCTCAACACGCCCTTTCACCAACGCAATGTGCGTGACGCCATCTAATTCGTTTTCGAAGGCCACCGCCTCGAAATCACCGAACATCGTGGGCAATCGCGCGCTGGCCATACGCCGCACAAAGGGCTCGCGCTGCATGCGATATTCGATGAGGGACTTGATCGTGACCATTTTCAACTTGTGCGCTTGGGCAAATTTCGTCAACTCCGGCACACGCGCCATGGTGCCGTCCTCGTTCATGATTTCGCAAATCACACCGGCAGGAATGAGCCCGGCCAGCCGCGCCAGATCGACGGACCCTTCGGTCTGTCCCGCGCGCTTCAACACGCCGCCTTGCTGCGCCTTCAAGGGGAAAATATGGCCGGGGCGCGCCAAATCGCCGGGCTTGGATTTTGGATCGATCGCCACATGAATCGTTGTGGCTCGATCCGCCGCGGAAATGCCCGTCGTAATGTCTTTCCTGGCATCGATGGATACGGTGAAGGCCGTGCCGAAGGAAGCGGTGTTCTCAACCGCCTGCTGCGGAAGATGGAGTTCTTCGACTCGCTGGGGAGTCAGGGCGAGACAGATCAACCCACGG
>Ga0187894_10000936_pt1 | contig 38820 bp, 35 predicted proteins | sample GBC1701081metaG_FD_136650 | JGI IMG/M metagenome (GOLD analysis project Ga0187894, IMG submission 136650) | White microbial mat communities from a lava cave in the Kipuka Kanohina Cave System on the Island of Hawaii, USA - GBC170108-1 metaG ... | reverse complement strand
CTACATAGCCTATATCCCTCTTCAAGTCAAGTAAATACATGACTACACGATTCGGACTAAACCCGCGCCTTTCTCCGCCAATCCGCCTACTTACCTGTTAGGGCCGGGGGGAACTTCCGTCTAACTCGGGGACACTACGTCGTCGTCGCGGGCTCCTGGTCGGCGGCGAAGGCCGGCATGATGTCCTTGGCGAAGCGGCGCAGCGAGCGGAGGCCGCCGGCGCTGTTCACGAGGAGGTACTCCGCCCCGACGTCGCGGAGCGCCTGGACTTTCGCCGCGATCGCGTCTGGCGTGCCGTAGAGCGCTGAGGCGCGGAGGTCGGCGTCGGTGATCGATCTTGCGGGCGGGCCGTCCGGTCGGTTCGCGAGCCGGTCGATCCGGCGGCGACCGGCGATGCGCGCCTGCATTGCCCGCTCGAGCTCCTCCTCGGTGTCGGTCACGTTGATGGAGCGGGTGACGCCGACGCTCATCGGGTCGAACGCGCGGCCCTGCGCCTCGACCTCTGCCCGGTAGAGCGCGATGCGGTCGCCGATCTCCGCGACCGACGCGAACTGATCGAGCAGGAGGCTGTCGCCGAGGGCGGCCACCTTCCTGATCGACGCCGGGCTGCCGGCGCCCATCCAGAGCGGCGGATGGGGCTTCTGGGCCGGAGGCGGCTCGACGACGACACCCTCGAACTTCCAGTGCTTGCCCCGGTGGGACCACGGCACATCCGACGTCCACGCCCGGATCATGACCGCGCGGGACTCGTCGAAGCGCTCGTCGGCCTCCTCCATCGGCATGACGAAGCCCGCGAACTCGTTGTAGCGATATCCCTTGCCGATCCCGAAGTCGAGCCGGCCGCCGGACAGCAGATCGAGCGTCGCGGCCTGCTCGGCCAGCAGCACGGGATTGTGCCAGGCCAACACCATCACCGCGGTGCCGAGGCGTAGCGTCGTCGTGCGCGCACCCACCCAGGTGAGGAGATTCAGGGTGGCCGAGACCTGGCCGAAGCCGGTGAAGTGATGCTCGACGAGGAACGTGCTGTGATAGCCGAGCGCCTCGGCCTCGACGTTGTTCTCGACGAATTCCCTGAAGCCGGCGGCGCTGTCGACGTCGGGTCCGCCTCGCCTCGCCTGCGCGCTGCCGAACAGTCCGAATCGCATGTGCGTTCCTTTCGCCCTGAGAGAGGAGCTCGCCGATCCGTGCGCCGCCACCATCATGCCACCGAACCGGGCGAGCAAGCGCCCTGCTACACTGCCGCTCATGAACAATTCACGCCGGGTGTACTCGACCGAGGCCGGACGCGTCCACCCGTCGACTCCGGCCCGCTCGCCGGCATCCCCGGGCCCGCCGGTTCCGAACGACGGCGTCGTGCGCATCTTCCGCGATCGCAGCGGGAGAAACGGCAAGGTCGTGACGGTGATCCGCGGACTGCCGGCCCGGGAGGTCGACGAGCGTGCCGGGGCGCTCAAGCGGCTCTGCGGCGCCGGAGGCGCGGTCAAGGACGGCACCGTCGAGATCCAGGGCGACCACCGTGAGCGCATCGCCGAGCGCCTCCGCGCCCTCGGCTACACGGTCAAGCTGGCCGGCGGGTAATCGCCGAGAGCCGGTTTGGCCGACCGCTGCCCGATGAGGGCATCCTCCTGTCTCAGTGAATGCAGGTCTGGGAGGCCGTCTCGAGGGTGTTGTCCTGCCAGATTGTTCGCGACTCGATTCCTGGCGAGCCTGGCGAGGCCCTGATTGAGGATGCCCCACTCGTTCCCAACCGCCTCGTTCTCGACGAGCACCTGAAGCCGACGGCCGCCACGCGGAAGCCGACCTCGTTCCCGGTCGCCGTGTTGCGGGTCAAGGTGTTGCTGGTCCCGTACTCTGATCCGATCACGAAGCCGTTGTGCCCGTTTCCGGAAGCGGCGCTGGCCTCGATGCGATTGTCCGTTCCGCGCTCGATGGCGAGGCCATCGGCATTGCCGAGGAGGGTCATGCGCCGCGCGGTGTTGTGGCTCCCCGCGATGCCGAGGCCGACATTGCACGACTGTACCGTACCGTTCCTGACGGTGGCGCCGTGGGCACGCCAGGCGTCAACCTGAGCAACCAGTTGCCAGCAGTCACGAGTCCGAGGACGCTCGACGAGGCGGCTGGCTCCGGGGCAACGACGACTTGTCCTGCCGGCCCCGATGGCGAGACAATTCTCGTGCCCGCGGCCGCCGGCCGCGATCTTGGACCCACGGGAGGCCAGTCATGCTCGGAATGGGAATGGCGTCGTCACACGCACCGATGATGTTCCAGAAGGCGCAGTACTGGCCCCGCGTGGTGGAGCGCATCCCGCCGGAAGCCCGGAAGCACATGCCGCACAGCATGCAGGTCGAGATCGCGTCGCCGGCCATCATCGAGGGGCACATCCAGCGGATCGAGGCCGCGTTCACCGTCCTGCGCGAGCAGCTTGCCGCGTACCGTCCGGACGTCCTGCTCATGATCGGCGACGATCAGGGCGACCTGTTCGACGACGCGAACAACCCCACGTTCTCCGTCTACACCGGTGGCGAACCGCTGTGGGGACGCAGCGCCCGCGATCCGTTCGGCGTGCCGCCGCTCGAGCGCACGAAGCTCGTCTTCCCTCAGCACGCGGAGCTGGCGCGCTACCTCTTGCGCGGGCTGGTCAAGCGCGGCTTCGACGTCGCCAACATCGGTCGGTTCGACCCGCGCGGCAACCCGGCTCGCGGCGTGGCGCACATGGTGTCGAACCTCGTGCCCGAGGTCGATCCCGGATTGCAGATCCCGCTGGTCTGCGTCTTCATCAACGAGTACTTTCCACCGCTGCCCAGCGCGGCGCGGTGCGCCGAACTCGGCGAGGCCATCGCGGACGTCCTCCGCGACCGGCCGGAGCGCGTGGCGATCTACGCGTCGGGCGGGCTGTCCCACTTCCCCGGGATGTACAACGCCGGCTGGATCGACCAGCCGCTCGACCACTGGATTCTCGAGCGGCTCGAGCGGAACGACCTCGAGGCCCTCGGACACCTGTTCACGTTCGACTCCGACAACATGCGCTCGGGAACGGGCGAGGTGCGCGCCTGGATCAGCGTGGCCGCCGCGATGAAGCGGCCCGCGAAGGTCATCGACTACGTGCCGGCCCACTCCACCCAGACCGGCTGCGGCTTCGTCTACTGGTCGCCGGTCGCGGAGACCGCCCGGTAGGGACCGGGTCTGAAGGCCGGATACAAGGGCATCGGGTCGAGGTCGGGCCAGCGCGCATTCAGGGTGCGGTAGAGATCATCCGCGACTCCGGCCAGACAGGGCAGGAGCGTCGCGAGATTCGCGCGGGCGAGCAGGTTCTGCAACCGGAAGAGGTGGCGCTGCCGGACAGTCACCAGACCCCACGTCTGGTCCTCGTGTTCCCAGTTCCCTGGCCAGTGCGAGCTGAGCGTGAAGAGCACCAATGCCGCCAGAGCCAGCGTGAGCTGCTCGTCGAAATCCAGCCTGCCCGGGAAGTGCTCGCGATAGGCGGCGAGCAGCCGCTCTGACACCCCGTCGGGGAGACGGCTCGTGCACCAGCAGGTGGGAAACGGCGCGAGGACGTAAGCGGCGTCGAGCAGGGCGTGGCGTGTCGTCGCGCCCTCGAAGTCGAAGAAGATCACCCGATCGTTCCGCAGGTAGGGGTTGTCCGGGCAGCAGTCCGTCGGTGTGAACACGCGTTGCAGAAGCGGCGAAAGGCGCGCCACGGCGCATCGTCGCCGACCACGTACGGGTTCTTCTCGTCCCCCAGCGACGCCTTCAAGATCACGGTCGCCACCGGCCCGCCCGTCACCGCTAGCCGGTAGACTCGATTGCGGCCCTTGTCGCGAAGCGTGTCCGTGATCGTGCACGAAACCCCGGGTCCCCACAGCGCCCCCAGCGCGTCCTGAGCCGCGACCTGCCACTCGTTCATCGGGTCATTCTAGTCGCGCGCGCGGCGAAGGCGGCGGTACCAGACGCCCGCCGCCGCCGCGCCGAAGCCGGCCACCGTCATGGGGAGGCCGAGGAGGTACCGCTGGCGCTCGCGCGCCCGCTGCTTGAGGGCCACCAGCACCATCCGATCCCCGGTGATCATTTCCGTCCGGCCGGCGATGTACTGGCGCACGCGTTCCTGCATCTCGTTCGAGATCGGGCGCGTGCCCCACTGGGCCTCCTGCTGGATCCGCCGCGCTCGGTCCAGCTCGAGCACGCCTTCGTGGATGGCCCGGCGACTCTCGGCGTCGGCTTCTCGCTCGTCCGCGTCGAGGAACAGAAGGCGGACGGCCGGCGCCGCCTGCTCCAGCCAGTCGAGCCACAGGTGGTCCATTCGAGGGACGGCAAGGAGCAATGCGCCGGCGAGCCCGACCACGGCGGCCGCCGCGGTGGCGATGCCGGTGAGCGCACGAACCCCGTCGCTCCTGACCTGGCGGATCACGCTCCAACTGGCCAGGCCGAGCGCGACGGCGGCGAGCAGGGCGCCGAAGGTCGACACGATGGCTGCTCCGGTGGGCAAGTCCCAGGCCCAGGATGCGAGCAGACCGACGACGCTCACGCCGACCCCGATCCCCCAGCCGACCAGAAGCCGCGCCGCCACGCCATGGGCCAGCAGGATCCCGACGACGGCCGGAACGATCAGGTACGCGAAGACGAGCAGGACTCCGACCAGGCGGACCGAGCTGGTGACCACGAAGCCGAAGGACAGGTAGAAGACGAAGTCCCACGCGCGGAACGCGCGCCCACGCGCTCGCGCCCCGTCGGGATCGAAGGAGATCTCGAGGAGGGGACGGCGGATCGCCCAGTGCACGACGCCGATGACGGCGTAGGTGGCGGTGAGCGCGGCCACCTCGCCGGGCGTGACCGTGAGAATGCTGCCGACCAGGAGCTGCTTGATGTGCTCGCTCCCCTGCGGAACCCGGTCGACGACGAGCACCGCCAGCGCGGCGGACACCGCGTACGCGATCCCGATGATCGCCTCTTGCGGGACCGATCCTCGGTGCACCCGGCTCACCGCGAAGAGCCCCGCGCCGGCCACCGTGAACGCCAGCGCGTACCAGTACGCCGCGTTGCTCTGGAGGGAATGGCCGGCCAGCGCGGCGACGGACAACCCGAGCGCCGCCACCTGGGCCAGCGCCAGATCCGCGAAGATGACACCTCGGGCCAGCACGTGCAGCCCGAGGTAGACGTGAATGCCGGTGAGCACCAGACACGCCAGGAGCGGAATAGCCAGAAGGTCGAGCATCGGTCCGATCAGCGGGCCCTGGCCAGAGCCGCGGTCAAGCGCCGGACGTTCACGTCGAACAGCGAGAGATAGTCGGTCGCCTCCGCGACGGCTCCCACCGAGGACGCGAGGATGACCACGCGCGCTCCGCTCTTCGCCGCCAGTTGTCGAACGAGCGCCTCGTTCGAGTACGGCTCGGCCATGATGAGCGCCACGCCGGCCTCGCGCATTCGCGAGGGAAGGCCGGCCAGGATCGCGGGCGATGGCGGGACGCCCGGCGTCGACTCCACGGTCCCGACCACCGTCAACCCGAACCGCCGCGCGAAGTACGGCCAGCTGTCGTGAACGACCACGACCCGTGTTCCGCGGTGCGGCGCCATCGCACGCAGCCATCCCGCGAGGCTGGCATCGAGCCGCTCGAGGAAACGCCGGCGGTTCGCCTCGAATTGCGGACGGTCCGCCGGGGCGAGACGCCCCAGCGCCTCCGCGATCGCGGCGGTCATCGGGCGGGCATTCTCGGGATCGAGCCAGTAGTGCGTGTTGCCATAGCCGTGCACGTGGGGCACGCCCTGCTCACGGAGGCGCGGCGTCTCTGTCTGGAGCAGCTCGATCGTCCTGGCGAGATCGAGGTCGTGAGCGCTCCCGGGCGTGAGTCGGGGATCCCGCGCGGCCTGGAGCGCGCGGCCGAGCCAGGGCTCGTGGTCGAGCCCGATGCGGACGAGGAGCGCGGCGCCCTTGAGGCGGGCGATCTGACTCGGCTTTGGATCGACCGCATGCGGGTCCTGCGCCGGCGAGCCCAGGCTGTCGACCTGGACGCGATCCCCGCCCACGACCTCGACCAGCGACTTCAGATCCGTGGAGGTCGTCACCACCGGCAGCGCGCCACCGCCCGCCGCGGCGGCGGCCAGCGCGCCGACGAGGGCGGCGACCGCCTGGAGCACTACTTCTTGAACATGGACTTGGCGACCATGCAGTGCACGCCCTTGCGCACGTCCACCACCTGCGTCACGCGGCAGTCGGCGGTCATCGAGGCGAGCGAGTACGCCTCGTAGCGGTCCATGGGCACCATCGTCTGGCTGCTGAGGAAGTCGACCGTCTCCCGCACGGCGATGACCATCGCCTTGTTGAGGTCCTCGTCGAAGCCCATCGAGATCCAGTGGGTCCTGGTCTCGGCGCGCGGCCACTCGAGCTTCATGTCCTTGCGCACGATCGGCTGCAGCACGATCTCGCGGTAGGAGCATTCGAGCGCGGTGAGGTTGACCTCGCCGTTGCCCTGACGACAGTGGGAGTCGCCCGTCCAGATCAACCCGCCCTTGAGGAACACGGGCACGTAGAGCGTGCTGCCGGCCTGCAGCTCGTTGAGGTCCATGTTGGACCCGTTCTTCCACGGCCGGAGCGTCGACACCGGCGCCATCGGATCGTCCTTGACACCGCCCTTGCGCGGCGACGGGTCGTTCGGGTCGATGCCCACGGCAAGCGTGCCCGGGAACGGCGCCAGCTCGATCGTCACGCCGGGTTTGAACTCCACGGACCGCTTCCCCGGCGTGATCGTGAAGAACTTGATGAAGCCGTCCGGCATCTCCGACGCCAGCGCGCCGATCGTGGGAAATTCCTTGCCGGGCAGGTTGAAGTTGATGGCGAAGTTCTTCGGAACGATCTTGAGGATCCGGATCTCCATCACGTCGCCGGGCTCGGCGCCGTTGACGTGGATGGGGCCGGTCATGGAGTGCGGGCCACCACCGGGGTTGGCCTTCCGGAGCCCGACGATCTCGTCCATGGTGATGCCCGGCCGCACCTTGTCGTGGGCGTGCATCATCGTCTCGATCGAGACGACGTCGCCGGAGTCGACCGTGAGCTTGGGCGACTCCTTCGGGTCGAGCCAGCCCCACTGCACGGTGTCGAGCGTGGCCGCGAGCCGGTGGCGCTTGCCCTCGCCCTTCGCCGCGGCCGGCTTGGCCGCCGGGTCCTTGGTGTCGCCCTTCGGTTGGGCCAGGGCGTAGAACGCTGCCGAGAGCAGGACGACGACGGCGAGGACGATCGCGGAGCGCTTGAGACCTCGGGAATTTCGCATAGTGCCTCCTTTGTGGGCGTGGAAGGTGGCATCACGCGGTGGGCCATCGTCGGCGACTGCCCCCGGGCCGCGAACAGCATCGCGCCCCCGGGCGTGCGCCGTCAAGCGCTCTGCGCCGGCGTGCTCGGCGCCCGCGTGCGACTACGCGAGCGTCCGCTCAGGTTCCCGCGATCGTCCGGGGTGGCGCCCAGCGCTGCCGGGCCTCGCGCACCCTCTGCTCCGCTCGCTCGTCGCCCGCGGCGAGCTGCCCGGCGATGTGGAGCGCCTGTTCGACGATGGCGCGCTCTCCGATCTGCTGGAAGGCCTCCGCGCTCCGGAGCGCGCCGTCGACGGACCGATCGCGCCGGGCCCGGATCAGGGCAACCAGGTACGAGTCCCGCGCGTTCATCCGCGCTCCGCCGGGCGAGGCCGCCGCACGACCGATCCGCATGAACGCATCGCCGACGGCGATCATGCTTTCCCAGCTCCGGCTCTCGAGCGCCGCGGCATACGCGTCGTGCCAGACGCGAACGGCGACGTCGACCCGGCCCTTGGCAAGCTCGTCGTCGACGACGCGAAGATGGGCGTCCCAGAGACGGCCATCGCGGACCGTCCCCGCCGGCACGACACTTTCCATCCGCTCGAGCTCCCCGTGAACCCTGGCCCGTGCGCCCGTCAGCGCCGTTCGCTGGCTATCCGCGATCGTCAGGGCGCCCCGATGAGCGAGGAATGCGACGGCGATCGCGCTCAGTCCAGGGAGTGCGGTCACGACGACCACGCGTCGGCTTGATCGCATAGCCATGTCCTCCACCTGCGCGAACGCACGCAGCCAGCGCGGAGATGCGAGCCCGAGCGTCGTGTCGGCGTCGTGGGGTGTGGCGACCTCGGGCGGGAGCTGTTGATCTCTCGACGCGGGGTGGCGGTGCAACGCGCGTGCCCGCCCCCGCGCTCTCCGCAAGTGGGGATTCCACGCGTCATTCGCAGCGATTGCGGATCGCGCGTGACGTGGGGCTCGGGCAGAACGCCCGCGCCCGATGGCGCCTCCCGAACCCTCTCGTCCTTCTCTCGGGCGTGCGGCGGTGTGCGGCCGTCGGTCGATCGCGACGCGCGCTGTGGGGCGCGCTACGGCCGCCAGGGCTCGACGAGGATCTTCGCGTGACGCTCGGGCGACCCGAGCTCCTGAAACGCGCCCGCGACGCCGTCGACGCCGACCTTGCCCGTGATCAGTGGCTCGGCAGGAATCCGTCCCCCGGCGATGTAGCCGAGCGTGGCCGCGAACTCGTCGGGCGTGTAGCCGAGGACGAACTGCAGGTTCAGCTCCTTGCTGATCCCGAGCAGGGGGAAGATCGCGTCCTGCTCCATGCACACCCCCACCACGACGATCCGCGAGTAGCGCGGCGCCGCTGCCATGATGCCGTCGATCACGCCGGGCACGCCGACGCACTCGAACACCACGGCCGGGCGAAGCGGCGGACCGGGAATCCACGGCGGAAGCTGTGGCGCGCGCTCCATATCGCGCCAGACCGCGGCATCGCGCCAGCTCTGCCACGGTGTCTCGTTCGCCGGATCGACGACGACGTCCGCGCCGAGCGCGACCGCCAGCTCGCGCCGGCGCGCCGAGAAATCCGCGGCAACTATGGGGCGCGCGCCCGTGAGCTCGAGCGCCGCGATCACCGCGAGTCCCACCGGCCCGCATCCGACGACGAGCGGCGCGTCGTCCGGCCCGAGCCGCGCCTTGTTCACCGCGTGGAGCCCAACCGCCATCGGCTCCGTCAGCGCCGCGTGCTCGGTCGCGAGATGATCCGGCACGGGCAGGAGCAGGGCCTCGGAGAGACGCATGTACTCGCCGTAGCCGCCGGGATTCTCGTTCGAGTAGCCGACGGTCTGCGGCCCGGTGGGCCGCAGGAGCGTGGGCCGCGAGCAGACACGCGCCCCAACAGGCAGTCGGCGAGCCGTCTCGGGCCCGTGCTCGATGATCTCCGCGCAGAACTCGTGTCCCATGACCACGTCGCGGCCGAGGTCCATGACGAAGGCGTTTCCGGCGCGACGCGACGATTCCACGAACTGATCGGCGTACTTGAGCGCGTGAAGGTCCGAGCCGCAGATCCCGCACGCCAGCGTCCGCACCAGCACCTCGCCCGACCGCGGTTCGGGAACGGGAATGTCGGCGACGACGAGCTTCCGATCTCGCATCACGGCTGCGCGCATGAGCGTCCTCTCTCGATGTACCGGCCTACACGGGCTCGGTGCGGCCCCACACCACAGCGAGCACCGTCGCGCCGTTCTTGGTCGTCACGCTGTGCACGCAGCCGTTGGGGCGATAGTTCATGTTGCCGGTCGGCACTGCGCCCGACTCGTCGGCATTCGAGCCCTCGATGAGGAAGATCAGCTCGTCGCCCACGTGGCGATGCGGGGGCAGCGTGGCGCCGGGCTCGAACCTCGCCAGGATCGCGCGGCGCTCACCGGCCTTGTCCTCCCAGACGCGCTTCTGCCGGACTCCTGGCCGCGTGTCCACCCACGGCATCTCGTGCAAAGTGAAGATCTGCGACGCCGGCGCGCTGCCCCGCTCCGTGGCCGGCTCGACGCCTCCCGTGAGGATCGCCAGTACGGTCGCACCGTGCGTCGTCGAGATAGCGTGGACGCAGCCGTTGGGGCGATAGCCCATGTTGCCGGCCGTGACGACCCCGAAGTCGTCCCCGAGGGCGCCCTCGATGACGAAGATCAGCTCGTCGCCGACGTGCCGGTGACGGGGAAGCTGGATGCCGGCCTCGACGCGGGTCAGGAGCGCCTGCCGTTTGGTCGCCGGGTCCTCCCACAGAAGCTTGCGCTTGACGCCAGGCTGGCGTTCCTCCCAAGCCAGCTCGCTGATCGCAATGATGCGTGACATCGGCGTGGTCGTCACGGTGGCCATGGTCATCTCCTCATGTCAGCGTGTCTGTCACAACCTCGTAGGCCAGTCATATCATGCCGGCGATGCTTCCGACCGCTCGCGCCCGTTGCGCCTTGACGACCGTGGCCGAGGGGCGCAGTATCCGTGCCTGGGAACACCAGGGCTCGCGTCCAACGCCCACTACGCGCTCGGAGGTCGCCTCCACATGAACTTCGATTTCTCTCCTGATCAGAAGGCGCTGCGCGACCAGGCGCGAAAGTTCCTGGCCGACCAGGCCTCGTCCACTCGCGTCCGCCGCATCCTCGACACCGACACGCCGTACGACGCCGAGCTGTGGCGCGGTATGGCGGAGATGGGCTGGACGGGCACCGCGATCCCCGAGGCGTACGGAGGCGCGGGATTCGGCTACCTCGAGCTGTGCGTGCTCGCCGAGGAGCTGGGGCGTTGCGTCGCCCCCGCGCCGTTCGCCTCGACCATCTATCTGGCCACCGAGGCGCTGCTGCAGGCCGGATCCGAGGCGCAGAAGAAGCGCTGGCTGCCCCGCGTCGCGAGCGGCGAGGCCATCGGCTGCTTCGCGCTCGCCGAGGGGCCCGAGGGCCCGACGTCGGACGCCCTGGCGGCGCGCGTCGCTGGCGGCGCGCTCAGCGGGACCAAGGCGCCCGTCGTCGACGGCGACGTGGCGGACTTCGCCGTGGTCGCGGCACGCGACGGCGATCGCACGTCGCTCTACCTGGTGGACCTGCACGCGCGAGGCGTCGCCCGAACGGCGCTCAAGACCGTCGATCCCACGCGCTCGGTGGCATCGATCACCTTCGCGAACACGCCGGCGGAGCTGCTCGGCGACTCGGGCGCCGGGTGGGCCCTCGTGGACCGTGTGCTCGATCGCGCTGCCGTGCTCGTGGCGTTCGAGCAGATCGGCGGCGGGCAGGCCGCGCTCGACATGGCCCGCGAGTATGCGCTCGGCCGCTTCGCCTTCGGCCGGCCCATCGCGTCGTTCCAGGCGATCAAGCACAAGCTCGCCGACATGTACGTGGCCGTCGAGCTGGCGCGGTCGAACACGTACTACGGCGCGTGGGCGCTGTCGACCGACGCGCCCGAGTTGCCCGTCGCCGCCGCGGCGGCCCGCGTGAGCGCCACGGAGGCCTACTTCCACGCCGCCAAGGAGAACATCCAGACCCACGGCGGCATGGGATTCACGTGGGAATTCGACTGCCATCTCCACTACCGGCGCGCCAAGCTGCTCGGGCTGATGCTCGGAGGCCTGCCGCGCTGGAAGGATCGCCTCATCTCACGGATCGAAGCCCGCGCCGAAGCAGCGGGCGCGCCGGATGCGGCGGGCCGGACCGCCGCCGTCACCGCCTGATCGCCGTCATCGGAAAGCGAGGCCACGGATGGACTTCACCGACACGAAGGAGGAAGCGACGTTCCGCGCCGAGGCGCGCGCGTTCCTCGCCGCCAATGCCGAGCCCAAGCGAGGCACGTTCGAGACGTGGCAGAGCCGCTATGGTGACGAGGGCCTGAAGCACGCGAAGGCGTTTCAGCGGAAGAAGGCCGAGGCGGGCTTCGCCGCGCTGTCGTGGCCGAACGAGTGGGGCGGCCGCGCGCTCTCGCCGATCTACCAGGTGATCTACGCGCAGGAGGAGACGCGCTACCTGGTGCCGCGCGGCTACTTCGAGATCGGCCTGGGCATGTGCTTGCCCACCATGTTCACGTACGGCACCGAGGAGCAGAAGCGCCGATACGGCCCGCAGGCGCTCCGCGGCGACGAGGTGTGGTGCCAGCTCTTCTCCGAGCCCGGCGCGGGCTCGGACCTGGCGGGCTTGCGCACGCGCGCCGTGCGCGACGGCGACGACTGGGTGATCAACGGCCAGAAGATCTGGACGTCGGGCGCGCACTGGGCCGACATGGCGATCCTCGTCACGCGCAGCGATCCGAAGGTGCCCAAGCACAAGGGCCTCACGTTCTTCTTCCTCAGCATGAAGAGCCCGGGCATCGAGACCCGGCGCATCAAGCAGATCTCCGGGCAATCACACTTCAACGAGGTGTACTTCACCGACCTGCGCATCCCCGACTCGCAACGGCTGGGCGCCGTCGGCCAGGGCTGGGGCGTGGCGATCACCACGCTCATGAACGAGCGCTTGACCTCCGGCGACTACCGCGGCCCGGACTTCGACGAGGTCTTCGCGCTCGCGAAGAGCGTGCGCCTGGACGGGGGTGCCGCGATCGAGAATCCGGCGGTGCGCGAGCGCCTCGCCGACTTCTACGTGAAGTCGCAGGGCGTGCGCTGGTCGCGCTTCCGGACGATGACCGCGCTGTCGCGCGGTGAGACGCCGGGGCCCGAGAACTCGATCGGCAAGCTCGTCAATGCCGCGAAGGGACAGGACCTGGCCTCGTTCGCCATGGACCTCATGGACATGGGCGGCATGGTGATGGATCCCGAGTGGGCGCCGATGCGCGCGGCCTTCCAGGAAGCGCTGCTCTCGTCGCCGGGCTCGCGGATCGCCGCGGGCACCGACGAGATCCTGCGCAACATCATCGCCGAGCGCGTGCTCGGCCTGCCCGGCGACGTGCGCGTCGACCGCGAGCTGCCCTTCGAGGAGCTGCCGACCAGCAAGCGCTGACGCGGCGCCCTCGTGTGGATGCCGGTGTGCCGTCATCGCGGGGCGCGCCGCGAGTCACACGACGGACGCCGGGCTCACGGTCGCTGACGAGATGGACGTGCAGGTGGCGATGGACGCGGGGGCGCGGAGGAGAGCGCGATGATTCGATCGCGCACAGTGGAGCGAGGCGCGATCCGATCGCGCCTGGTGAGCCGGGTCGCCTGGCTCGTTCCGTTCGCGCTGACCATCGCATCGGCGCTCGCGCCGACGTCGGCCGATGATGCCTCCACCGATCGGTCCGCACAGGCCTGGGCGGCGCTCGTCCAGGGCGGCCACGTCGCGCTGATTCGCCATGGCAACGCGCCGCCCGGCCATGGCGGCGACCCGCCCGGCTTCAGGATCAACGACTGCGCGACACAGCGGAACCTGGACGACAGGGGGCGCGAGCAGGCCAGGGCGCTCGGCGAGGCCTTTCGAAGCCGCGGCGTGCGCGTGGACCGGGTGGAGTCGTCGCCCTGGTGCCGCTGCATCGACACTGCCCGGCTGATGAATGTGGGCCCGGTCGAGACCACGTGGGCCCTGGTCCCCGACCTCAATCCGGGCTCCACGCCACGGCTCCTCCAGTTGAAGGACCTCGCGTCCGACTGGCGCGGACCGGGCACGCTCGTGCTGGTAGCGCACGCCCTGACCGTTCGGCCGCTGGTCGGAATCCTGCCCGAGCAGGCCGAGACAGTGGTACTGAAGCCCGCGCCCGGCACCAGCCAGGGCGTTGTCGTCGTCGGTCGGATCTCGCCGCCTCGATAGTCCGCCCGGGAGCCGTCATCGCCGCCGTCACGGGCCGGCCAGCTCGCGGGCTCGCGCCTCTGTCTCCGGTCGGCCGGGAAGAAGCACTCGATGCGGATCTCCTGGAGCGTGACGTCCTGCGGTGTGCCCAGCGTCGTGACCGTGGAGAAGAACCGCATCGCGCGATCGCCGGCCCGGAACTCGACGGGCAGGACCGGCGTCAGGACCGCGCTCGGATCGGGCGCGCGCCACCGCCGGGGCACGTCGGGATAGGCGAGCAGCGTTTCCAGCAGGCGCTCGGCCTCGTCGTCGAGGACGCCGCCGACCGCCTCGCGATGCACCCGCTGGATCAGCGCTTCGGCGACCGCCTCCCAGTTGGCGATGAAGGGACGAAGCTTCGCGGGGTCGAACATCAGCCTCTACAGACGTCTCGGCGGCTACGATGGGATCGCTGCGCTGGTCGACACCGCATTCCCGCGCGTGGCCACCCATCCCGAGCTCGTCCATCTGTTTCGCGGGCACGCGCTCGACACGAACATCCGCCAGCGCCAGCTGATCATCGATCGAATCTGTCACGACACCGGCGGTCCGTGCGCCTACGCGGGGCGGGCCTTGAAGGTCGTGCACACGAACCTCAAGATCAGCGCCCGTCAGTGGGACACGTTCATCGAGATCATCAGCGGAACGCTGGACGAGCTGAAGGTCCCGGCCAGGGAGAAGGCAGAGGTGCTCGACCTCTTCCGGCAGCGGTACCGGCCGGACACCGTGGGCCTGTAGACCGGGGCAAGCCCGCGCATCGCGTTGCGGGCGGATTCCGGAGCGGCGCGAGTAGCGGCGGCGCTGTCCGCCGCGCGCGCCGGGGCTCCGCACAGCCCTGGTACGCGGGCTCGGATGGCGCGCGGCCCCCCACTCGCTTCGAGCTCGCCTTTGTCTCATCCCTCGTGGTAGCACTCTGGCAGGAACGGTGATGAGCGATCAGAGCGACGTCCCGGGCACCTACGACCGCGTCGCCGACGAGTACGTCCGGCGTATCTACCGCGAGCTCGAGGGCAAGCCGTTCGACCGCGAGATCCTCGGCCGCTTCGCCGAGCGCGTCCGCGGGCGCGAGCCAGTCTACGATCTCGGCTGTGGACCCGGCCACGTCGCGCGATATCTCCTCGACCGCGGCGTCCGGGTGACGGGGCTGGACCTGTCACCCGGGATGGTGGCGAGAGCGCGCGAGCTGAATCCCGGAATCGAGTTCCGACCAGGCGACATGCGCGCGCTCGACGACCGGGACCAGAGCGTCGCGGGACTCGTCGCGTTCTACTCGATCATTCACATCCCGCCCGATTCGCTGGCCGCGGCGTTCCGGGAATTCCGTCGCGTGCTGGCTCCCGACTGCCCGCTGCTGCTCGCGTTCCACATCGGCGCCGAATCCATTCACCTCGACGAATGGTGGGGACATCGCGTCGCGATCGACTTCTTCTTCCTCGACCCCGTGGATGTCCAGGCGAGGCTCGTGTCCGCGGGATTCCGGATCGTCGAGGCCGTCGAGCGAGACCCGTATCCGGAGGTGGAGCACCAGAGCCGGCGCGCCTACATCCTGGCCGAGTCCTCGCCCCCGTAGATCTGACCCGAGCCGCCCGGAGACGGCGGCCACACTTCGGCGACCCGGGCCGACATCTACCAGGGCAGGATCGCTGGCTCGTATGCCTCGATCCGCTCCTTCACCGTCATCAGGGGCTCGATCCCGTAGAGCCGGCGCGCGTTCTCTCCCATCAGCTTTCGCTGCGCCCCCTCCGGGACGCCGACCTCGGCCATGTGAGTGAGGCCCTCCCAGGCGTCCTCCGCGTCGTGGTGCGGATAGTCCGAGGACCAGATCGCGACGTCCTGGAACACGTCCCAGAGGCGGTAGACCAGCGTCTCGTCGGACTCGAATCCGATGAAGCAGCGCTGATGGAAGACCTCGACCGGATCGCGGATGAGGCGGTTGTCCCGCTGGAACGCGAACAGGTTCGAGAAGTTCGAGCACCGGGCGAGGATCAACGGGAGCCACGACGCGTTGGACTCGAGCACGGCCGCCTTCAGCGACGGGAATTTCTCGAGCCAGCCGGTCTGGAGCACCACGGTCACCCAGGTCATCGCCTCCATCAGGAACCCGAGGGTCTCGGACGCGTCGATGGCCGGGTCCATGGCCGCCGTGATGTTGGAGACGAACTGGCCGGGCGAATACACGACGGCCTCGTCGGTGAACAGGAGCCCCTGGCCCGAGTGCCCGCGCGCCTGGGCCATGCGCTGGCCCCAGTCCGGAGTGAGCGCCTCGCGCGACGGGAACGTGTGCATCGCCAGCACCACGCCCGTCGCCTCGAACTCGCGCCACAGCGGGTCGAACTCCGGCAGCGTCGGATAGCGGCCGTTCCAGAAGCAGGGGCGCACGGCGGCCGCCTTGAACCCGAGCTTGGCCACGCGCCGCAGCTCGACGATCGACGCCTCCACGCTCTGCAGCGGCAGGACGGCGCACGGGAACAATCGCCGGCGGTCGGCCGTGCAGTAGTCGAGCACCCAGTCGTTGTAGGCGTGGGCGAGCATGGTGGCGGCCTCTGCGCTCCGCACGAGCGCGAGCCGTACGAACCACGTCGGAAAGAGCATGACCTGGTCGGTGCCGAGCGCGTCCATGTCGCGAAGGCGCGCGTCCGGGTCGCGGCAGCCGAGCAGACGGCCGAAGCGCTCCTGCCAGGCCGGCGTCCCGGGCGTGAGCTTGCCCACCTCCTTCTTGTCCCAGCGCGCCCAGCCGACCTCGGCGGCGTTCGACCGCTCGCGCGCCGCCGGGACGACGCGCCCGTTGATGAAGAGGAGGTCGCTGTCGGTGTGGAAGCAGAACTGCGACTTCACCCAGGCTCGGCTCCGGGCTGGAACGTACTCGTCCCAGATGGCTGGCGGCTCGACGACGTGGCTGTCGCAGTCGAAGATCGGGAAGTCCTTCCGTGCGCTCGCGCCCATGGCCCGCCTCCTCGAACGAATGTCTTTCACTATGTGAAACGGTGTTCTATTATCCGGAATCAGCATGAGCGCGTCAACGAAGCCGACCCCACTCACCGCCACGCTCGCCAAGGGGCTCGAGGTGCTCGAGGCCCTGGCGGACGTGGACGAGATCGGCCTGAGCCAGCTGGCGCGCCAGCTCGGGCTCTCGGGGCCGACGCTCTATCGCATCCTGGCAACGCTCGCCGCGCGCGGGTACGTCGAGAAGTCGGCGGCGAGCCGCTACCGGCTCACCGCGAAGGCCTGGGAGATCGGCGCGCGGGCGATGCGCCGGATGGGCCTGCGCGACCTCGCCCGCCCGGCGATGGAGCGCCTCGCCAGGACGACGCGTGAGACCGTGCACCTCTCCGTGCGGCTCGGCGAGGACATCGTGATCATCGAGAAGGTCGACGGCCTCGAGCCCGTGCGCGTCGATACCTACGTCGGCCTCCGGGCGCCCATTCACTGCTCGGCCACGGGCAAGGCCCTCGTCGCCTGGGAGCCGCCGGCGGCGCTCGACGCGCTCCTGCCACGGCGCCTGCTTCGCTACAGCGACCAGACCATCACCGACCACGGCGCGTTCGCGCGCGAGCTCGCGGCCGTCCGCCGCATGGGTTGGGCGAAGAACCGCGAGGAATGGCGCCCCGGCGTGTGCGCGGCCGCGGCGCCGGTCCGCGACACGTCGGGCGCCGTGGTCGCCGCGCTGTCGGTGACGGTCCCGACGTCGCGGTTTTCCGCCGAGGCGGTCCGACGCCTGGTTCCCGCGCTCACGGAGGCCAGCGACGCGATCTCTCGTCTGGTCACGCGGAAGGCCGGGTGACGCGCGTGGCGACGGCGACTGATGGCCTCGAGCGCTTCTCGCTGTCCGGCCGCGTCGCGCTGATCACTGGCGCGACGCGCGGGCTCGGGCTCGAGATCGCCCGCGGCATGGCGGCCGCCGGCGCCGTGGTCGGGATCAACGGCCGGGAGACGGCAACCGTCGAGCAGATTGCGGGCACCATCCCCAACGCCGTTCCCGTCCCGTTCGACCTCGCCGATCTCCCTAGTGCGGCGACGGCAATCGACGCGGTCGTGGCGCGGCACGGCCGCCTCGACTGCGTGGTCAACAACGCGGCCATCCGCGATCGCCGGCCGCTGGCGGACATCACGGCGCACGACTTCCGCCGATTGCTCGAGATCAATCTGGTGGCGCAGTACGAGCTGGCTCGCGTGGCGGCTCGGCACATGAGCGCGCGCGGCCAGGGGCACCTCGTGTTCATCTCCTCGATGGTGGGACAGCAGTCGTACCAGGGGGACCCGGCCTACGTCGCGTCGAAGGGCGGGCTCGAGGCGCTGGTGCGCGCGCTCGCGGTGGAGCTGGGCCCGCAGGGGATCGTGGTCAACGCCATCGCGCCCGGGTTCTTCCGCACAGACGTGAACGCGGCGTTCTTCAACCAGCCCCCCGCCCGCAACCTGCTGCAGCGCATCCCGCTCCAGCGGTTCGGCCGGCCCGACGAGGTGGTGGGCGCCGCCATCTTCCTCGCCTCCGATGCCGCCTCGTACATCACCGGCCAGGTGCTGACCATCGACGCGGGCCTGTCGATCGCGTTGTAGGTGTCTCCCGCCGCCGCTGTCAGGTGTCTGCCGGCGGCGTTGTCAGGTATATCTGCCGGACCATGGACGGAAGGACAATAGACGAACGGCGCGTGCCGGTGGTAGGCTCGCCACATCATCGAGAGCCGGAAAGGAGCAGACGCAAGCGAACGCACTGATCGGGGAGTCGACGGGAGGAACCGAAGCACAAGCGCCAGGTCCGCTTTCGGGCGGATGACGAGGCAGGGACCGATCGAACGATTCGGCGGATGGTCCCTCGGCGGGCACAGTCGTGATGGGTGGAGCAAACCAGCGCGGTGACGCGCTGACAAAGACCACCCAGCGTGCCGGCGGGTCGATGCGACTCGCCTAGCAATCTCCCCTCCTCCACGACCCCACGGTGACGTTCTCCTCGCTCCCGGGCCATACAGCTCGGCGGGCGGCAAGGTGCGAGCTTCCGACCGGAGAAAGGACCATTTCCATGTGCGGGATTTTCGGGTACGTCGGCAGGTCTTCGGAAACCTTGACGGATGCGGCGGGCGTGGTGCTGCAAGGGCTCAAGAAGCTCGAGTATCGCGGCTATGACTCCTGGGGCATCGCCGTCGCCGACAACGGGTGCGTGGCGCTGCAGAAGCACGTCGGCAAGATCGGCGAGGCCATCACGCGACTGCCCACGAGCGAGATCGGCCTCGGGCACACGCGCTGGGCGACCCACGGGGGCGTCACTGAACCCAATGCCCATCCCCACCTCGATTGCACGGAACGGCTCGCGCTCATCCACAACGGCATCGTCTCGAACTACCGCGAGCTGCGCGACGCGCTCCACTCCAGCCACCGCTTCCGCTCGGAGACCGACACGGAGGTCGTCGCCCACCTGCTCGAGGATTGCCTCGCGCGGACGCCGGCGGGGCCGGACCGGCTCGTGACCGCGGTCATGGCCGCGTTCAGGCAACTGGACGGCCTGAACGCCATCGCCGTGCTCGACGTCTCGACAGGGCAGCTCGCCGCCGCCAAGAGCGGCTCGCCGCTGGTGCTCGGCTGGGGCGAGGAGGGCAACTTCCTCGCGTCGGACTACAGCGCCTTGCTCGAGCATACGCGCCGCGTCACGTTCGTGGAGGACCGCCAGGCCACGCTGATCGGGCCCGACACGATCCGCCTGTTCGACGCGGACTCGGGCGCCGAGATCTCCCCCGCGGTCACCGAGGTCGAATGGGAAGCCGCCGCCACTGAGCTGTCCGGCTACCCGGACTTCATGACAAAGGAGATCCACGAGCAGCCCGCGGTGCTCCGGCGCCTGGCCGCCGGCTGGCACGGAGAAGCCCAGCGCCTCGCGGCGATGGTTCGCGAGGCGCGCGACGTGTTCGCGGTGGGCTGTGGCACCGCGAGCCACGCCGCGATCGCCGCGCAGTATCTGCTGGCGCGCATCGCCCGGCGCCAGGTGACCTTCGCCACGGGCTCCGAGTTCAGCTACCTCGGCGATTTCGTCACGGATGGCTCCCTCGTCCTGGCGTTCTCCCAGAGCGGCGAGACGATCGACGTGATCGACTCCGTCCGCGCCGCGCGGCAGCGGGGCGCGCGCGTCGCCGCGCTCGTCAACGTCGAGGGCTCGACCTTGTGGCGCCTCGCGGACAGCGCCGTGCCCATCGGCGCGGGCCCGGAACGGTGCGTGCTCGCCACCAAGAGCTTCACCGCGAAGATCGCCATCCTGCTGATGGCCGCCCACGAGCTGATCGGCCGCCTCGACACGGGCGCCGCGCTCGTCCGATGCGCCGCCGACGAGATCGAGCGCCTGCTCGGCGACGAGCGGCGCGACGTGATTCGCCAGATCGCCGAGCGCATCCACCGGCGCGAGCACCTGTTCGTGATCGGCCGCGGGCCGAGCTATCCCCTCGCCCTCGAGGCCGCGCTCAAGATCAAGGAGGTGAGCTACGTGCACGCCGAGGGCTTCGCCGGCGGCGAGCTGAAGCACGGCGTGATCGCGCTCATCGAGCCCGGCACGCCGGCCCTCGTGCTGGCGCCTCGCGACGAGACCTACGACGACGTGATGTCGGGGGCCATGCAGTTGAAGGCGCGCGGCGCCATGATCATCGGCATCTCGCCGGAGCCGCACGAGGCATTCGACGCCTTCATCCCGGTCGCCGACCTGGGATCGGCGGCCGCCATCGTCAATGCCGTGCCGGCGCAGCTCCTCGGCTACTACCTCGCGTTGCTGCGCGGCCACGACCCGGACAAGCCGCGCAACCTGGCCAAGAGCGTCACGGTGAAGTAGCGCTGGACGGCCGCGCGGTCGCGCCCCCGAGGCGCGGTCGCGCGGTCTCCGTCGCACGTTCGCGGTCGTCCGATGACGGCGGGCGGGTGACCATGCCGCCCAGCGCGATCGCGGAAAGGGCGTCGGCCATCTCGTTGATCCGGAACACGGCGTCGATGTCCTCGCGCCTCATCGCATTGAACGGCATCGCCGGGAACTCCGCTTCGCCGGGGTCCTGGACGAGCGACAGGCCTCCTCCTCGCTTGATCGCTCCGAGGCCGAGGCTGCCATCGTCACCCAGGCCCGACAGCAAGACGCCGACCACCCGCGATCCGTACGACGCGGCGGCGGAACGGAACAGTGGATCGATCGCAGGCCGGAACCCGTGCTCCCTCGGCCCCTGAGTCACGCACGCCACCCCGTGATGGACGAGCAGGTGTCGATCGCGGGGCGCCACGTACACCACTCCGTGCCTGATCGCCTGGCCGTGCTCCGGCTCGACGACGGGCATTCGAGCCCGGCGGCCGAGGATCTCGATCAGCCTGGACTTGGCGAACGCGCTCCGGTGCAGCACGACCACGACGCTTGCCGGTGGGCCTGGCCCGAGGTCGGAGAGTAGCCGGCTCAGCGGGACGAGGCCGCCAGCGGAGGTGCCAATGACGATGACGTCGCGCGAGATCCGATCACCGTTGAGGGCGCGCTGGACCGCATCCTCTACGGCTGAGGATGTCTGGTCGCCCGCCACGGGACGCTCCTTGCGACTGAACATGCTTCCAGCCTCGCACCGACATGAACAGGATCCAGCAAGATGTGTGCCCCTGGTGTGCGATGTGAGATGGCATCTGAAATGCCCGGACAAGATGCTTGACGGCGATCAAACCGCCGTACAGACTGGCCAACCACTCACGGACGGCGAAGCAGTTTTGCCTGTATGGAAGTTGTTACTGGTCCGGATGACCGTGACCGCCGAGCTTCGACAGGAGCCGTCTCCGTCGAATCGCTGCTGGACCGTCTGCCGATCCCCGCGATGCTCGTCGGCCCGGGCGACGCAATCCTCGCATGCAACGCCGCGGCGGCAGATTTGCTGGGCGTGCCGGTCGGGCCCCCGACGACGCCGCCCACGATGCAGAATCTGCCCGTCCAGTCCCTGGCTGAGCTCGCTCGCGGACTTGCGTCCCTCTGGGCCTCTGCCGACCCCGAGGCGGTCCACGGTATCGCCATCGATCGCGGAGGCGAGGCGGTCGAGCTTGTGCTGACGCTGATCCGCGGCGACACGGCCGACGACGGGTTCGTCCTGGTGACAGCGCCCGCGCTGGCGCGCTCGGGCCTCCCTGGGGCGGGGACGCGTGTCGACCGTGCACCCCTCCCCGGAGCACAAGAGCGGTCAGCCGTGCCGGTCAACGACTTCCTCGCGATGCTGGCCCACGAGCTGCGCAATCCTCTCGCTCCGATCGTGAACGCGCTCTACATCATCCGTCAGCGCGTCAGGGACGACCCGCTGGTCACGCAGGCCCTGCAGGTCGCCGATCGGCAGGTCCGGCATCAGGCGCGCCTGCTGGACGACCTGCTCGACACGTCGCGCGTGCTCCTCGGAAAGATTTCCCTTCACCGCGTCCCCATCGACCTGCGCGACGTGTTGCATCAGGCGCTCGACGCATCGCGGGTCCTGTTCCAGTCGCGAGCCCAGCGGGTCGCTGTGCATCTGCCGGACGCCCCGTTGCCAGTGGCTGCCGATTCCGACCGGCTGGAGCAGGTCGTCAGGAATCTGCTGAGCAACGCGGCCAAGTACACCGGCCCCGGGGGAGACGTCTCGGTCGCCGCCGAGCGCGAGGCCACGGTGGCCGTGGTGCGAGTCCGGGACACGGGCATCGGGATCACGCCCGACGTGCTCCCGCGAATCTTCGACCTCTTCTTTCAGGGCGACTCGTCGCTGGCGAGGCCGGAAGGCGGTCTGGGCGTCGGGCTCACCCTGGCCCGTCACATCGTCGACATGCACGACGGCACGCTCGAGGTCCGCAGCGAGGGGCGGGGACGAGGAAGCGAATTCGAGATGCGACTCCCGCTCTCAGGGGCCGTGGCCGCGAGCCGCGCCGGGACCGCGTCCGGTCAGACCTCGCCGCGGACCCGCCGAGTCCTGCTGATCGAGGACAACCGGGATGCGCGCACGATGCTGCGGCTCCAGCTCGAGCTGAGCGGGCATCAGGTCGAGGAAGCGCGCGACGGCCGGACCGGGATCACGATGGCCTCGGCGAGCGCTCCGGACGTCGTGCTCATCGACGTCGGGCTGCCCGACATCGACGGCTACCAGGTGGCCCGGACCATCCGAAAGCGGCTCGGTGGACACGTGCGGCTCATCGCGTTGACCGGCTACGGTGATGCGAGCGCCCGGCAACGCTCGTCCGAGGCTGGCTTCGACCGGCACCTGACGAAACCGGTGACGCCGGAGCACCTGGCCCAGGCGATCGACTCAGCCTGAGGGCTGCCCGCGACCGACCTCGGAGGCGCAGGTCGAGACGATGCCGACGGTTCCCAGCACCGCGCCCGTGCCATCGGCGAGGGGCGTGAGGCGCAGCACGACCTGCCTGGTCTGCCCGCCCGGCAGCGTATAGGCCAGGCTCGACGCCTCGTCGCGCGACGCGCCATTCCAGATCCGCTCGAACGCGTCCCGGGGAAGCTGGCCGATACCGGAAATCGGCAGGCTCCAGAAGTCCCGGTTCACGACATGGTCCGCGCGAAGTCCCCACGTGCGCTCCGCCGCCTGGTTCCACGTCCGGACGACGCCGGCGCGATCCAGCACGATGATCGCCTGCTCGAAGCTGTTGATCAGGCTGTGGTGATAGCTGTCGACGCGGTTCAGCTCCGCCGTCCGGCTCTCCAGCTCGGAGTTGAGCGCCGCCAGCTCGGTGTTGGCGGCCTGCAATTCCTCGACGGTCGTCTCGAGCTCCTCGTTCGTCGACTGCAGCTCCTCGTTCGTCGTCTCGAGCTCCTCGTTCGTCGATTGCAGCTCCTCGATGGCGGTGGCGTGCTGCTCGGCCACGCGCGCCATCTGCTCCTTGAGCCGCGCGTGCTCGGTCGCCTCCACGGCGAACACGACGACGCCGAGCAGGCGCTGCGCCTCCAAGATCGGGGCGATCGAGATGTCGGCGTGCACCTGCGTGCCGTCGCGCCGCGCGAACGTCGTGTTCTCCATGCGGGCCGGCGCGTGGCGGGCCTTCACGTCCTCGATGCGCGCGCGCAGGCCTTCCACGCGGTAGCTCACGTCGAGGTCGCGGAACTTCCGCGCCAGCGCGTTCGCGATCGGGATGTCGAACAGATGCTCGGCGGCGGCGTTCCAGGTGAGGATCGTGTCGGTCATGTCGATCAGCATCACCGCGCCTGGCAGCACCTCCAGCGCGCGCTGGGCGCGATTGCCCGCGGCCGGCAACTCCGCACGGGCGGACGGCTCGCTCCCCTGCGGCCTGGTCGCGCTGTCCCGTTCGGGCAGGACCGCCGCGACCTGGCGCGGGGTGGAGGGAATCCGCTGGAACACGCGCCATTTGAGGTGGCGCGCGGTGAACAGGCGCGAGCGTGCCAGGAGCGACTCCGATCGGCCCAGGAACAGGTACCCGTCCTCGCGGATCGAGTAGTGAAAGCGCGCGAGGATGCGCTCCTGCAGATCGCCGGTGAAGTAGATGAGCACGTTCCGGCACAGCAGCAGGTCGATGTGCGAGAGCGGCGGCGCCTGGGTCAGGTTGTGGGCGCCGAAGATGCACCACCGCCGGAGGTCTCGCCGCAGGCGATAGAGCTGCCCGTCCCGGACGAAGTAGCGCTCGCTCAGCTCGGACGGCACGTCCTTCAACTGATCGAGCCGATACAGGCCGTGGCGAGCCGTGCTGAGCGCATCCTCGTCCACGTCGGTGCCGTAGATTTTGATCAGATAGTCGCCGGCGCGATCGCCCAGGTGCTCGGCGAGCAGGATCGCCACCGAGTACGGCTCCTCGCCCGACGAGCACCCGGCGCTCCAGATCCGGATGGACCGCGACTCCCCCGTGTCGGTCACGATGCGCGGAATCACGTCGCTGGCCACGACCCGCCACGCGTCGGGGTCGCGGAAGAAGCCGGTCACGTTGATGAGGATCGTGTTGAAGAGCGCGACGTGCTCGTCGGGATGCTGCGTGAGGTAGTCGGCGTACGTGGCGAAGTTGTCGACCCGGATCTGCGCCATCCGCGCACGGATCCGGCGGGCGAGGGACGCCTCCTTGTACTCGCGGAAGTCGAAGTTGTGGGTCGAGCTCAGCATCGCGAGGAGGTCGCGGAACCCCAGGTCCAGCGGCGGCGCAGGCGCGATCGCGTCCGAGTCGTCGGCGTTGCTCATGGGCCATCCCCCGCTGACGGAGTGACGAGGCTCACGAGCGCCGGCCCGATCTCCTCGAGCGGCAGGGTGAGATCGACACAGCCGGTGGCGCGGGCTGCCTGGGGCATGCCGGCGTGGGCCGCGCTCGCCGGGTCCTGAATGATCGTCGTGCCCCCCTTGGCCTTGATCGCGCGGGTGCCCGCGGCGCCGTCCACGCCCGAGCCCGACAGGATCACGCTGATCGCACGGTCGCCGTACTCGTCGGCCACCGACTCGAACAGGAGATCGATGGACGGCCGGCTGAAATGGACCAGCTTCGTGTCGGTGAGCACGAGGTGACCCGAGCGAACGATGAGGTGCATGTCGGGCTGCGCGATGTGCACGGTCGCCGGATGGATGGTCTCGCCGTTCACGGCCTGACGGACATCGAGCTTCGAGCGCCGCGCGAGGAGGCCGGCCAGCATGCTCTTGTGGCGAGGGTCCATGTGCTGGACGATGAGCACGGCGGCAGGGAAGCTGACCGGGAGCGCGCTCACGACCACGTGCAGCGCCTCGACACCGCCGGCGGACGCGCCGATCGCCACCATGTCGAACTGGGGAACGACGGAGTTCCTGCGCGAACGGCCCGTGTCGTCCATGGAGTGTGCCCCTGCGATCGTCGTCGGAACGATCCACCGCGGCAGGCACGCTATCGTAGGTCCACGCGGCGACGACTGTCAAGGAAGCCCTCGTCATTACACGAATTGCGCGATGCGCAGCCCTGGCGCCCAGCCGCCTGCACGCGCGATTTCACATCGGCGCCTGCCCGGGGTCTCAACGCGTGGAACCAGAGCACGTTCCCCAGGGAGGCATCCATGAGCGACAAGGCGACGATGTTGCGCGAGGCGGACGAGACGTTCACAGACCTGCGCCGGGCCATCGACGGGCTCAACGACGAAACGATGCGGGAGATCTGGCTCGGCACGTGGGGCGTCCGTGAGATCCTGATCCACATCTCGGGCTGGCACGATGAGATGATCCCGGCGTTCGGGCGCGTAGCCAGGGGCGAGGCGCCGTACCCGGCGGGCGCGTACGACGACTTCGACGCGTGGAATGCGCGGTTCGTCGAGGGGAAGGCCGGGGTGAAGGTCGCGGACGTCGTGGCGGAGCTGGAGCGATCTCACCGCGCGTTCATCGACGCCGCCACGCCCGTGCCGGACCCGCAGTGGGCGCCAGGTGGTGGCGCGCGCGACCTGTTCGACGGGGTCGGCCCTGCGCACTATCGCGAGCACACGGCCCAGATCCGGGAGTGGCGGCAGGCGCGGCGCTGAGACGAGCCGGCGCGTCGAGAACGCCGTTGAGGACGTCGATGGACGTGCTGCAGAATGATGCCGTGACGGCGCGCGGCTTCGCCCTGTTCGACTCGCCCATCGGCCGGTGCGGCATCGCCTGGAGCGACCGTGGTGTGGCTGGTCTGCAGCTTCCCGAGGCACGCGAAGCGCTGACGCGGGCGCGGTTGCTCCGAAGGTTCCTGGGTGTCCGGGAGACGGCGCCGCCGACCGAGATCGAGCGCGCGCTCGCGAGCATCGCGGCGCTCTTCCGCGGCGAGGCCGCCTCGCTGGACGACGTGGTACTCGACATGGAGGGAGTGCCGGCGTTCGACCAGCGCGTCTACGAGGTCGCGCGCACCATCCCGCCGGGATCCACGCTGTCGTACGGGGAGATCGCCGCCCGGCTCGGCGAGCCCGGCTCCGCGCGCGCCGTGGGCCAGGCGCTCGGGAAGAATCCGTTCGCCATCGTCGTGCCCTGCCACCGCGTGCTCGCGGCCGGCGGCAAGATGGGTGGCTTCTCGGCCAACGGCGGCATCGTCACCAAGCGCCGCCTGCTGTCGATCGAGGGCGCGCTGACCAGCGATCAGCTCCCCCTGTTCGACGGCGACGGCACCTTCGGCTTCGATCCGAGCGCCGCGGTCGACCAACTGCGCGCGGTCGACTCGGCCCTCGGTCGCCTGATCGAGAGCGTGGGACCTCTTCGCCTCGAGCTGAAGCGGGCGCCGAGCCTCTTCGGCGCGCTCGCAGAGGCCATCGTCTACCAGCAGCTGCACGGACGCGCGGCCGAGGCGATCTACGCGCGCCTCTGCGGGCTCTATCCGAGAGCGCACGACGGCCCGACCGCGGAGCAGATCCTGCGGACCTCCGATGCCAGGTTGCGCTCGGCCGGTCTCTCGCGGGCGAAGGCCCTCTCTCTGCGTGACCTCGCGGAAAAAGCGCGCGACGGCCAGATTCCCACGCTCACGGAGGCCCACGGCATGGCGGACGGTGCGCTCGTCGAGCGCCTCACCGAGGTGCGCGGCATCGGCCGGTGGACCGTGGAGATGCTGCTCATCTTTCGCCTCGGCCGGCCCGACGTGCTGCCCTCGGACGACTACGGCATCCGCAAGGGATTCGCCATCGCCTTCAAGACGCGCGACATGCCGTCACGCGCAGACGTCGACCGGCGCGGGACGCGGTGGACGCCCTACCGCACGGTGGCGAGCTGGTACCTCTGGCGGGCGGCGGAGCGCGCAGCCGAGTAGACGAGCGCGGTCGGGTCCCCCGCGTCAGCGACCGGACTCGTACACGTCGAGATCGAACACCAGGCCCCGGCCCTCGATCCGGAACGCGAGCGCGTTTCGGCCCGGGCCAATGCGGTCGTCGAGGTCGAAGAACGCGTCTCGGCTGTGTCCTCCGAGCGTCGTGTGGACGGCGACCCGTTGCGCGACGAGCGGGGTGCCGTTGAGGGACAGCGCCGCGACCGCATGGCTTCCCGCGCCCGGGGTGCGCAGCGAGACAACCAGCTGGCGTCGGGGCGGATCGCTCGCGCTGTTGTCCATCGCGCCCTCGCACTCGAGCGGCAGCGCGGGCCATCGAGTGAACGGCTGCAGCCCAAAGGTGGCGAGGTCGGGCTTCCTCGCCGTTGGCATCGCGATCGCGGTCCAGCGCGACGTGTCCGTCCGCGCTGCGGCGTCGGCGCAGCGCCATGAGCCGTAGTCGATTCGAGGCACGTACGCGGCGACCGTGTAGGGTCCGAGCACGACCGGACCCGCCGTTGCGCCCGTCGGGTCGCGCTCGACGACGTAGTGCAGCGGCGACCGCCTCCCGTCCACCATTGGACGCGACGCGCGCTCCATGACGGAGAAGAAGTAGCCGTTGTCGTCGAGCAAGTCCCGGAACCGGGATCCGTGGACGCGATGGAAGAACGCGTCGCCGTCCAAATCGAAGTCGTTCGTCAGCGTGCGCACGAGCGCGGCCCGGTACCGGATCGGCATCATCTCGAACACGCCACTGACGGAGCCGCCCGGCTCCCACAGCATCGCGCCGTTGACCCGCGTCGCCTCCTTGAACTGCCGAAGGAACTCCGCCTGCCCGACGACGATGGCCGCGATCGCCACATACGCGAGGACCCGCGCGGACGTCGCGAGCCACGGCGCCGCTCGGCGAGCCAGCACCGCGAGGGCGCTCGACAGGAGCACGGCGGCCGAGACACACAAGCCCGGATAGATCAGCTCGAAGTGGTGCGCGACGACCGAGGTCTTTTGCCCGATGCCAACGAACGGCACGACGAGCCACAAGGCGAGCAGGACGAACGCGGGCGCGTTCGCCCCGCGCGCGCCGGGCGCGAACGATCGGACGACGGCTCCCGCACAGACGAACACGGTCCCCGCGAGCATCACATCCGTCTCGATCCGCGTCGCAATCGGCACGAGGGCCGTGGTCCAGGTCGTGCCGATGCCGCGCAGCGTTCGCAGCATCAGATCCGGAAACGTCCGCAGGACGTCGTCGGCCAGCAGCCAGAGCGCCCACGGGCCGAGCGGCCTCACTTCCGCGGCCGCTTGACCGAGGAATGTCCGGATGTCTCGAGCGCCGTTCAGGCCCTCGGCAATCAGGTAGGGCGAGAGCAGGAGCAGCGCGCTCGCCAGCGCGAGACAGAGGTGGCCTAGGCGCACGGGCGGCCGGAACAGGGCGAGGGAACACGCGAGGATGACGGCGAGCGACAGCGTCGAGAGGTGGAACTGGACGAGGGCGGCGAGCGTCGCCAGCGTCGGAACGATCATGATCGACTGGCGCCCCGCGACGAGCGCGTGCAGGCTCAGGAAGAAGGCGACGGTGAAGAACGGCACGGGCGTCACGTTGGACAGCGAGTTCTCGGCGATCACCACCCGCGGATACGTGGCGAGCAGTGCGGCCGCCACGACGCCGACCGGCGCCCCGAAGAACGTGTTGCCGAGGCGATGCGTGAGCCAGAGGCTTCCGAGCGTCAGCGCCCCGAGCACGGCGACGGCGACGGACGGATCCGACGACAGTGCGAACGGGACCGCCAGGAGGTAGAAGTAGAGCGGACCCCACGTGTGCGCGTGCCCCACCTCGACGCCCTGCAGCGGGAACGATCGCCCGGAGACGATCCCGCTGGCGACATACGCGTCGCGCGCCTGGTCGTAGGCAAATCCCGCCAGGTCCGTGTCGACCAGCCGGAGGTAGCCGCCGACGACGAGCACGGCGCCAAGCGCCAGCGCGTCCGCGATCCGCGCCCGGTCCGACTCGGGCGCCCGCACTCTCGTCTTCCGACTCACCGTGTCGCTCCTCCGCGAGCCATCAATGTCTGCCATGGGATGCGACCGGACGTCAACGGGCTTGCCGTGCCCCGAGCCGTTTCGCCGTGACAGGCGCGTGGAATACCACGCTCGGCTCGCCAGCGCCGTGGCATCGGGCGGGGTCGCGGGCTACACTGTCGGCCGGGAGGACCCCAATCATGGACGAGGAAGTCGTCGAGACCGCCACGGGACTTGGCTACGTGGACATCGTCGAGGGCGACGGCGCGCGGCCGAAGACCGGGGACAACGTGAGCGTGCACTACACCGGCTGGCTCAAGAGCGGCCAGAAGTTCGACTCGTCGCACGATCGCGACCAGCCGCTGGTCTTCCCGATCGGACGAGGGCGCGTCATCAAGGGCTGGGACGAGGGCGTCGCGTCGATGCGCGTCGGCGGCAAGCGCAAGCTCATCATCCCGGCGCATCTCGGCTACGGGGACCGCGGCGCCGGCGGCGTCATCCCGCCAGGCGCCACGCTCATCTTCGAGGTCGAGCTGATGGGGGTCGAAACGCCGTGACGGCGCAGCGCGCCGGAAGCTACACGAGCGGCACCAGCGACGTGCCGCTCCTCGGCGTCACGATCGGCGACATGTTCGACGCGGTTGTCGCCCGGTATCCCGACAACGAGGCGCTGATCTCACGGCATCAAGGAATCCGGTACGCGTACCGAGATCTCAAGCGCGAGGTCGACCGCTGCGCGCGGGCCCTGATCGCCCTCGGCGTGACCAAGGGCCAGCGCATCGGCATCTGGGCCCCGAACTGCGCGGAATGGGCCATCGTCCAGTTCGCGACGAGCAAGCTCGGCGCCATCCTCGTCAACATCAACCCGAGCTATCGCCTCACCGAGGTGCAGTACGCCGTCCGGCAGTCCGGCTGCACGTGGCTGGTCATCGCCCCGAGCTTCAAGACCTCCGACTACACCGCGATGATCCACGAGCTCGCGCCCGAACTGGCGGCGAGCCGGCCCGGCGAGCTGGCGGCGGCCCAGTTGCCCGATCTTCGCGCGGTGATCCGACTCGGCGCGGAGCCGTCGCCCGGCATGCTCATGTGGGGCGATCTCCTCGCGATGGCCGACCGCGTCTCCGACGATGACCTCGCACAGCGGCAGCGGCAGCAGGAGTTCGACGATCCCATCAACATCCAGTACACGAGCGGCACGACCGGTTATCCCAAGGGCGCCACGCTCAGCCATCACAACATCCTCAACAATGGCTTCTTCGTCACCGAGCTGTTGCGCTTCACGGACCGCGACCGGCTGCTGATCCCCGTGCCCCTCTACCACTGCTTCGGGATGGTCATGGGCAATCTCGGGTGCATGAGCCACGGCGCGACGATGATCTACCCGAGCGACGGGTTCGACGCGACGGCGGTGCTGGAGGCCGCGCAGGCCGAGCGGGCCACCGCGCTCTACGGCGTGCCCACCATGTTCATCGCCGAGCTGAACCACCCCGAGTTCGCGGGCTACGACTTGACCAGTCTCCGCACCGGCATCATGGCCGGCTCGCCGTGCCCGGTGGAGGTGATGAAGCAGGTCAAGACGCTCATGCACATGGACGAGGTCGTCGTCGCCTATGGCATGACCGAGACGAGCCCGGTGAGCACCCAGACGCGCATCGGCGCGCCGCTCGACAAGCAGGTCGGGACGGTGGGGCAGGTGCATCCGCACGTGCAGATCAAGATCGTCGATCCCCAGACGAACCAGGTCGTGCCGGTCGGCGAGCGCGGCGAGCTGTGCACGCGCGGCTACAGCGTGATGCTCGGCTACTGGAACAACGAGGAGGCGACGCACGGGGCCATCGACGCCACGCGCTGGATGCACACCGGCGATCTCGCCACGATGGACGACGAGGGATATCTCAACATCGTGGGCCGCATCAAGGACATGATCATCCGCGGCGGCGAGAACGTCTACCCGCGCGAGATCGAGGAGTTCCTCTACAGCCATCCCGCCGTGCAGGACGTGCAGGTGATCGGCGTGCCCGACGAGAAGTTCGGCGAGGAGATCATGGCCTGGATCAAGCTGCGCGAGGGCCAGACCGCGACGGTCGAGGAGATCCGCGACCATTGTCGTGGCAAGATCGCGCACTACAAGATCCCGCGCTACGTGAAGTTCGTGGACGCGTTCCCGCTCACCGTGACCGGCAAGGTGCAGAAGTTCGTCATGCGCGAGGTGAGCGTGACCGAGCTGGGGCTCGAGCACGCCGCCGCGATGAAGATGGCCTGACGCGTCTCACTAGCAGACGTGCCGGCAAAGCGCCGGGCGGAGCGGGGGCCCTCCCCGCGGGACACGCTGAGTTGCATGAGCGTTGCCGGCACTCAGCGGGGCCACGAGATCCATCGTCTGCGGCTTCGATAGTCCCCAGAAGCAACGGTCCCGCGGGGAGGGCCCCCGCTCCGCCCGGCGCCGCGAGCCGACTCAGCTCCTGACTCGGAAGCGGTGGGCGAACCTATTGCCGCTGGCCCGCGCTTTCGGGCACGCGAACGTCGACCGGATCGTGCGCGACAGCTCCGCCGGGCGTGAGGCTCGCGACCGGCTCGGCGCCGAGGCCCAGCGTGTTGCGCAATCTGAGCCGCATGTGGTCCCGGTGCCAGAACTGCGAGTACCGGCGATCGAGCGTCGTGTCGGCCCAGAGCGCCACCGAGAGGCCCACGACGAGCCATGCGAACAGCCACGGGTGCGTGCTCAGGACCTCCCAGGCACGGCCGATCCACTTCGAGCTGATGAGGTTCTCGGCGAGCATGCGGAGCACCTGTCCCCACGTGCCGGCGCCGTGCGCGGCCTCTCTCACGTACCCCGCGACCGTGAGGCCGGCCGCGATCACCACGGCGTACGCGAACAGCAGATAGGCGCGACGCCCCCACTTCTGGACGTCGGCGCTCTGCTGGACCAGCCCGGGCTTGTCGTCGTGGTGATCCCGGACGAGGGTCCGAACCGCGTTCCTGACCTCCGCCGACTGCGACAGGGAAATCACCTCCGGGTCGTTCGGGACCGAGCCCGGAGCGTACCCTTCGGTGTTTCGCGCGATGCGCTCGAACACGCTCCGGTGCACCTTCGGCGTGACGCCGTTCTTCGCGCACAGCGCCTCCACGTCGCGCGGTCGCCACCGGTAGAACACGCCGAGTCCGGCCCGCGAGTCGTACATCTTGTCGTCCACGTCCGCGTGGTACCGGTAGAACTCGCGCTCGGCGTCGATGAAGCGTAGTCCATAGGCTTCCGCCTTGGCCATCATCCATTCGAGCGCGACGAGCGACATGCCCTGGCGCGGGTAGCCGCCCCCGACGTTCGAGTGCACGCCGGCGAACCACACCTGCTCGATGCGTTCGGGATGCGCGGACTTCGTCTCGTCCCAGAGCACCGGAGCGAAGCTGTGGCGCTCCTCGTCGAGCGCGAGCGCATGACACGCGTGCCCGACCGACGCGTTCAGCGTGCGGTCGTGGAACTTGAACGCGTAGATCACGGTGTTCACGACCTCGGCGGCGCGGACCGGCAAGCCAACCGCATCGACGGTGTCCCAGACGCCCATGAACTCGATGAGGTTGCCGTGCAGGTCGTCCTGCCACTCGGGGATGGGCACCGAGAATCGCGCGCGCAGCTCGGCGAGCCGCTGCTCGTCGAGCGTTCGGGTCTTGTAGAAGAGCCCCGTCAGCCAGCTGTTGTATCCCTGACGATATTCCCGGTACGCGTCCTCGACGCCCTTGTTGAAGGCGCGGTTCGTCGGGTACTTCGACAGGTCGAGGATCCCGCAGGCATTGATGAACCCCGCGAGCGTCCGCACGGTGAAGGCGCCCCGGCTGAAGCCGAAGAGGAACACCTTGTCGCCGGGCGCGTAGACGCGCGAGAGCTCGCCGTAGAGCTGCTTGACGTTGCGGCTCAGCCCCCACCCGGTCGCGCCGGTCAACGCCCGGATCCACTTGACCGACTCGGTCCCGACGCCGTCGTGGTAGAGAGCGACCTGCGGGCGGAGCGCTGGACGCAAGCGGTGACCGACCTGGTCGACGGCCTCGTAGAGCTTGAAGACGTTGGTGCCCCGACCCTTGATCGTCGTGTTGCCCGTCCCGTCCGCGCAGATCACGATGTTCTTCATGAGCCGATCCTGCGCCGGTCGGGGATAGATGGCAAGCAGAAAGTGCTGATATTTCAAGCAGTAAGGGCACTTGGCCGGCGTGGTTCCCGCCAGGTGAGGTTGACCAGGAGCAGGAGCGCGGCACCGAACGATACGCCGACCGCGATGCGACCGAAGCGCGCGATGCCGGCGGCAACGGCGTCGCCGTGCAGGGCGAAGACCGCCAGCGGCGGCGAGCGCGCTCCGAACCGCGACGGCCAGCGTGTACTGCTCGAACGCCACCATGAAGAACACGAGCATGACGGTGAGGAGCGCCAGCACGCGAGGTGCCGACGCGAGCGACAGCACCGCGTCGACGCCGAGGCTCGCGCCGACGATCGCCCCTGCCACGCGCTCGGCGGACCGCCGGAGCGAGATCGCGCGCGCCGGGCGGATCACGGTGAGCGCGGACCACATGGTCCAGTTCGGATGCGGCAGATGGAGGGCGAAGGTCGCGACACCACCGGCCGGTGATGAAGCCACGGAAGGATGGGCATCAGCAGCGCCGAGGCGAGCGCCGAACCGACCAGATGAGCGGGACGGAACGCCTGGTCGCCGTACGGGACGGAGAGGCAGAGGGCCGCGAAGGCGAAGGCCACGCCGCGCTCGTCGCTGGTCGTCACGAACACGATGAGTCCAGGCGCCACGGCGAGCAGCGTGCGGACGCCCTTGTGGACCCAGGCGACCGACGTCACGGCACTCGGAGGCGTCCCTCGATGGCGGGCACGACGCTTCCACCGACACGCAGATCGCTGATCCGCCCCGCCGTCATCGCGATCCTGATGTGCACGAAGCTCTGGCGTCCCATCTTCGTGCCCTGCTCGCTCACGACGTGAATCGCGGGTTCGGGCGCGACCAGGCCGTGCTCCACCAGATACGCGCCGAGCGGACCGCTGGCCGAGCCGGTCGCCGGGTCCTCGGGGACGCCCGAGGTGTGCGGCGCGAACATGCGCGAGTAGACGCGCGCGGCGCCCGCCGCGTCCCCGGCCGCCGGATCGCGGTCGGCCGCGAAGACGAACACGCCGAGTCTCGGTCCGTCCCCCATCGCGGCGAGCAGTCGCGGCACGTCGAGGACGGCGCGGTCCACCGCCGCGCGATCCCGGAGCGGGACGAAGAGGAAGCGGCTGCCGGTGGATCCGGATCGAATCGGCGCGCCGGCCAGGAGGTCCCCTTCCTCGAGCCCCAGCGCTCCGGCGAACGACGCGCGGTTGGAACGCTCGGGGCCGAACTCCGCCTCGCCGTGACGCATCCAAAGGAAGCTCGGATGCGCGGGATCGCCCTCCAGCTCGACCTCGACCGGCCCGATGCCCTCCTCGAGGAAGAAGCGCGTGGTCCCCTTCGGCAACAGGCCTTCCGTCGCGAGCACCCAACTCGTGCCGATCGTCGGGTGGCCGGCAAACGGCACCTCGCGGGCCGGGGTGAAGATGCGCATGCGCGCCGCGCAGTCCGATCGGGTCGGCGGCAGGAGAAACGTGGTCTCCGACAGGTTCATCTCGCGGGCGACCGCCTGCATCTCGCCGTCGCCGAGACCCGCGGCGTCGAAGACGACGCCGAGCGGGTTGCCGCCGAGCACGCGGTCGGTGAAGACGTCGACCTGGGCGAATCGGTACTCGCGCGTCACGTCCGCCTCACGCCCTCGCTCGGGTCAGTCACACCCGCGCCGGGCGGGGGCGAGCCCGAGGTGCCGCGCCCGCACGGCACCTGCTGCGCCCCATCTGCGTCGATGCATCACGCGCGTCCCGGCCAGCGTCCCGTCCGGCTCAGGAGCCCGAAGATCCGCGCCCCGGTGAGCGGCACGGTGTCGACTTCGACGCCGTACTCGGCGAGCGCGTCCTCCACCGCGTTCGCGACGGCCGCGGCCGGCGCGATCACCCCGCTCTCCCCCACGCCCTTGATGCCGAGCGGGTTCACCTGCGACGGGAAATCCAGATGGCCCACCTCGAACGCGGGCATCTGGTCGGCGCGCGGCATCGCGTACTCCATGAACGTGCCGGTCAGGAGCTGTCCCTCGGCGTCGTGGATCAGCGCCTCGCCGAGCGCGGCACCGAGGCCCTGGGCGAGGCCGCCGTGGATCTGGCCCTCCACGATCATCGGGTTGATCGGCCGGCCGCAGTCGTGCATCGCGACGTGGCGCAGGATCGAAGCGGCGCAGGCTTCCGTGTCGACCTCGACCACGACGCCCTGGACGCCGAACGCCCAGGTGACCGAGTCGGGATAGAAGAACGCGCACGCCGACAGCCCGGGCCCGCTCGTCTGCGAGAGCGCGCGGCTGCGCACGGCCGCGCGCGCGACCTCGGCGAGCGGCAGGCTCTTGTCGGGCACGCCCTTCACGAGCACGCGGCCCTCGGCGAGCACGACGTCATCGGGCGCGCACTCGAAGATGTCCGACGCGACGAGCCGCGCCTTCGCGGCGACCTCCTGCGACGAGCGCGCCACCGCGGGGCCCGCCACCGCGGCCACGCGGCTTGCGATCGTGCCCATGCCGTAGCCGACCAGCTCGGTGTCCCCGCCTCTCACGACGACGCGCTCCACGGGAACGGCGAGGACGTCGGCGCAGATCTGCGCGAACGTGGTCTCGTGGCCCTGGCCCTGCGCCGAGACGCCCAGATGCACGAACACCGTGCCGCCCGGATCCACGTGGACGTCGGCGCCCTCGAAGGGGCCGAGGCCGGTGCCTTCGACGTAGGCCGAGAGCCCGAGGCCGATGGGCCGCGCCGTCCCGCGGCGGCGCACCTGCTCAGCGCGCCAGCCACCGTAGTCCATGCGTTCGAGCAGGCGATCGAACGCGCTCACGTAGTCGGCGGCGTCGTAGGTGATCGTGACGCCGTCGCGGTACGTGAGCCCTGAGCGATACGGCATCTCGTCCGGCCGGATCAGGTTCCGGCGTCTGACGTCGGCTGGGTCCGCGCCGATCCGCCGCGCCGCGCGATCGAGCAGGCGATCCATCACGAACGCGGCCTCGGGGCGACCCGCGCCGCGATACGCCGCGGAGAACGTCTTGTGCGTCACCACGTTCGTGCCGACGGCGCGGTAGTTCGGCACGCGATACGGTCCCGGGAGATGATTGATGGTGTTCTGCGTGATCGCCTCGCCGAGCGTGGGGATGGCGCCGTGATCCCGGGTGAAATGCGTCTCGAGTGCGACGATGGTCCCGTCGCGGCTCACGCCGATGCGCGCGCGGTGCTCCTGATCGCGATCGGTCGCCGCCGAGAGGAAATGCTCGTGCCGCGTCTCCAGCCACTTCACCGGCCGTCCGAGGCGGCGCGCGGCCGCCGCCACGACCATCTCCTCGGGATAGACGTGCCCCTTGATGCCGAAGCCGCCGCCCACCTCGGGCACGATCACGCGGACGCGCTCCTCGGGCAGGCCGAGTGCGACGGCGATGGCCGTGCGCACACCGAACGGCACCTGGGTCGACGACCACACGGAGAGCACGCCAGTCAACGCATCGACCGACGCGAGGACACCCCGAGGCTCGATGGGCATCCCGCCGACCCGCGGATACGCGAGATGCGCCTCGACGACGGCGGCGGCGCTCGCGAACCCCTCGCCGACGTCTCCCTTCCCCGAGCGGCTCACGTACGGGACGTTGTCGGGCCAGTCGTCGTGCACCAGCGGCGCGCCCGGCGCGAGCGCCGACGCCGGCGTGACGGCAGCGGGTAGCGGGTCGTAGTCGACCGCGACCAGGTGGAGCGCGTCGGCCAGGCGATACGGATCGTCCGCGATCACGACCGCGACAGCCTCGCCGACGTGGCACACGCGATCGCCGGCGAGCGGCGCATGGCGATGGGGCCGGCCGCGCGGCTCGGGGACGAGCGGTGGCACCGAGGCGTGGGCCAGCTCGGGCAGATCGGCGACCGTCCACACGACCCGCACGCCCGGAAGCGCGAGCGCCGCAGAGCGGTCGACGCCGCGGATACGCGCGTGCGCGTGGACACTGCGCACGAACCCCAGGTGCGTGAGCCCGGGCAGCGTCAGATCGTCGACGTACCGGCCCTGGCCGGAGACGAGGCGGCCGTCCTCTTTCCGCTTGAGCGACGCCCCGACCAGCACGCGCTCAGGCGTCCCGAGGCGACCCGCGCCGTTCTCGTCCGACAGGGCGCTCCGGTGGTCGCGGTCCTTCCCGACGGGCGGAGGTCAGGTGCTCGTCGCGTCGAGCCTGCAGACCCGCATCGGCGTAGGTCATCAGGTCGGGCCGCGCCTTGCCGAGCAGTACTTGCAGATACGCGGGCTCGAGCCCGACGTTCTCGAAGCCGTGGATCACGTTGGCGGGCGCGCACACGCAGTCCCACGGGCCCAGCACGGCCTCGGCGCGGCCGCCGGCCCCGTCCTCGAAGAACACGCGCACCTTCCCCTCGAGGATGAAGAACACTTCTTCCACCTCGTGCGTGTGCGCGGCGTTGCCCTGCCCGGGCGGCACGAACATCACCGAGAGCGTGAAGTGCTCGGCGGGAATCACGCTCTCGTCCGCCTTGCCGGACGCGCCGCTGCCGATGAACCGATGCTGCGCGCGGCGGTAGCCCTCGACGCGCGCGTCGGCGAAGGCGTCCCAGTCCGCGGTGCGATCGACGAATCGGGCCACCTGACGCTTCAGGAGATCGGCGAGGGAGTCTGACATGGCCCTAGTCTACGCGAACCGCGAAGACCGCGGCGGCGGGCTGTCGTTCGCTGGCGACGGCCAGTCACAACCCGGGCCCGCCGGAGGCCTTGACCACGAGCGCGGCCCGCACTAGTCTCTCCGTGTGATCGCGCTCCGCTGGGGCCAGCCTGCTCCGGAGTTCTCGCTGCCCTCGACGCTCGGCCGCGCCGTCTCGCTCGCCGAGTACCGCGGCAAGTTCGACGTCGTCCTCGCCTTCTACTGCTACGACTTCGGCAATATCTGAACGCCCGAGCTGACCGGCCTGGGACAGGTCGCCAGCCGGCTCGAGGGACAAGGGGTCGCCTTCCTCGCGATCAGCGGCGACAGCCCGTTCTGCCACGAGGCCTACATGAAGGCGAGGAGCTTCCCGTTCCCGTTGCTGAGCGACGTGCACAGGAGCGCGATCCGCGCCTACGGCGTCCACGACGAGGACCGGAACGTCGCCTATCGATCGACGTTCGTGGTGGACCGCGACGGCCTCCTGCGCTGGGGACAGGCCGGCGAGCGCCAGATGGTCCGCGATGGGCAGGAAGTCCTCCGGGTCCTCGAGGTCGTCGACCGCCTCCGGCGGCCGGCCTGAATCGGGCCGCTCTCCCCTGATCGCTCGCATCGCCACGCCTCATTGCCCCGAGGCGGTCGTGACACTGCTGGTCCATCCACGGGCCCGGAACTGACGTTTTTCGTCAAGCGAGCGACCGGAGCCTCGACAAGTAGCTGATTCAGCACGAGTTGTGGCTGGCCGCCGCCTTGCACACCCGGCAGCCCATGACAGTCTGCGCGCCGGCCCGGCGAACCATTCTCGTCATCG
>Ga0187894_10000935_pt1 | contig 38828 bp, 31 predicted proteins | sample GBC1701081metaG_FD_136650 | JGI IMG/M metagenome (GOLD analysis project Ga0187894, IMG submission 136650) | White microbial mat communities from a lava cave in the Kipuka Kanohina Cave System on the Island of Hawaii, USA - GBC170108-1 metaG ... | reverse complement strand
GCGGTAGCTGACACCGCCCTTCACCAGGTACTCGGGGACGTTGATCCGCGTCCCGTAGACGAAGCGGGTGACGACATTACCCAAGTCGTCCAGCTCGGCCGCGATCCGGAGCTGATCCTCGTAGAGGAAGCCCTGTGTCAGCGTGCCGTTCACTTTCTTCCCCGCCCGCCGGTTCTGCGGGTCGATCACGTATTCAATCAGCGTGCCGTTCGGCAGGGTGACGGACCGGAGGTTTCCCAGCGCGTCGTACGCGTACTGCGTCACCTGCGTGCCGACCGTCGATTGCCGGAGGGGTCGCCGTTACTGCCCGCCCCCGGCCAACCGAACGAGGTCACGTCCCGCCGAAACGGTGACCATGAGTGAGACTATGAACGCAAGCAGTCGGACGAGCCGTTCTTGTCTTTGGTCGATGGCCGCCCACGCCATGATGGTGCGCGCGAAGCGCCGGTTGAATACAAGCGTAGTAACACCAAGAATCAGCACGACCATGTCGCTGAACTGGAATCGGTTCATCGCGGTTCAGAACACATAGAACCAGGTATACGAGACACCAGGGGTCCCGATCCCATATTCGCTGTAGGGTCCTCCGGGCGAGGAGCCCTTCTGTCCGGCCACACCACACGCAACTTGACCTCCCCGATTCCAACCGGTCGATACATCGTTGTCCGAATGTGTCACGGAAGCTCCGGGACCCGAGATGAACCCACCGCCAGCATAGAAGTGAAGGGTCGCATAGCCTGAAGGGCTATCGGGAGGAGCGGGCACTATCAGTACGCCGAACGTGGTCCCCACATAGACGCCAATGGTCACGTTGATGTCGAAGTAGTCGAGGCCCAGAACATCGACATGGTTCAGGGGATCGCCTGCTGCGTATCCGAACACGTTGGACGAGTCCGCAGCACCGCGACTGTGACGTCCTCTGATATCTCCTGGTGACACCCAGGCAATGTCGGCGGGCACGTGAAACAAGCTCGTGTCCTTCGACGTCCACCGCCCCGTCGCGGCGTCGTAGTCCCGCGCCCCGAAGCGTACGAGCCCCGTGTCGCGGTCGTAGAGCCCGCCGGCGAAGCCGAACGGCTGGAAGCCCGGGTTTGTGTCCATGGTGACCCGCCCAAACTCGTCGTAGTCCATCCGCTGTTCGACGACGCCGGTCGTCGTGTTGACGACGAGCCGCGGGCTCCCGAGGTGATCGGTCACGAGGCGGTAGCTGACACCGCCCTTCACCAGGTACTCGGGGACGTTGATCCGCGTCCCGTAGACGAAGCGGGTGACGACATTACCCAAGTCGTCCAGCTCGGCCGCGGTCCGGAGCTGATCCTCGTAGAGGAAGCCCTGTGTCAGCGTCCCGTTCACTTTCTTCCCCACCCGCCGGTTCTGCGGGTCGATCACGTATTCAATCAGCGTGCCGTTCGGGAGGGTGACGGACCGGAGGTTTCCCAGCGCGTCGTACACGTACTGCGTCACCTGCGTGCCGACCGTCTTGGTCGCCAGCTCGCCGTTCGCCGTGTAGGTGTACGTGGCGCCCGCGTAGGTGAGCAGCCGGTCCTGGGCATCGTAGGTGCCCGTCTCCGCGGGACCCGTCGGCGGCTGCCGCGTCAGGCGATTCCCGTTGGCGTCGTAGGTGTACGTGACCGTGACCCCGTCGGTGGTGGCGGTCTCGAGCCGGCCGCGCAGGTCGTAGCCGTAGACAGTCGTGTGGATCGTGCCGCCGAGGACCGACTCGTCCTTCTGCGCGATGCGGCCGAGGGCGTCGCGGGTGTAGGTGATCGCGAGCGCGGGGTTCCCGCTCTTGGTCGCCGTGTAGCTGGCGAGCTCCCCGAACCCGTTGTAGGCGCGCGTGTCGGCGACGGCCCCGAGCGTCGTCCCCGTCACGAGCCCGTGCTGCGGGTCGCGCATGAGGGTCAGGGTGCCCGCCTGGACGAGGAGCCCGTCGAGGTCGTAGCCGAGGTCGGCCGGGTCGGCGCCGTTTACCTTCGTCGTCGTCGGGCGCAGGAAGGTGTCGTAGTCGTACGTCACGGTCCCCACGACCGGACCGCTCCACGCGACGCTCTTCGTGAGGACGCCGTCGTAGGTGAAGGCGAGGTTCTCGCCGCTCGTCGAGGTGAGGCTCGTCAATTGCCCGGGCGTGGGATCTCCGGGGCCGTCGTAGCCGAAGGTCACGGTCTCCCCGGGCTGCGTGCGAGCGGCGAGCCGCCCGCCCGTCGCCTCGTAGGTGAAGTCGACCGTCTGGCCGTCGGGCCGCAGGATCTGGGTGAGCTGGCGGTCGAGGTTGTAGGTGTAGCTGGTGGCGACGGGACCGCCGACCGCGGGCGGGGTGTAGGTCTGCTCGAGGTCGACCGGGGTGTAGGCGAAGCCGTGGTTCGGCTGTCCCGGGGGCGTTACGGCGGTCACGTTGCCGTTGGCGTCGTAGCCGAAGGAGACGACTTGGTTGTCGGGGAACGTCTGGCTCGTCACGCGGTCGGCGAGGTCGTAGCCGAAGAGCACCTGGCGGGGGACAGGGAGGGCATCAGTGATCGACGTGAGGCGGCGCTTCAGGTCGTACCCGAGGGTCGTCGTCCGCGCCGTCGGGGCCAGGCCCTCGGTGATCGCCGTGATGAGGCCCGTCGGGTCCCGCGTGAAGCTCACCGGCGCGAGCCCGCTCACCGCCACCGCCGCCACGCGCCCGAGGCTGTCGAGCGTCGTCGTGCGGGTGCGGCCGACGGGCGTCGTGTCCACGATCGTGTGCGTCGCCGCGGTGTAGACGCTCGTGTAGGTGCTCGTGTTCACCTGCCGGGTCGTCGTCTGGCTCGTGACGCTCAGGGGATCCTGCGGGTTCGCGAGCGCGACGGCCTGCGTCTCATGCAGCGTCATGGCGAGCGCCGAGGGCATGGCGAGCTGATAGGCCTGGCTGAGCGGCGCCTGCATCCCGAAGCGCGGGTTGGGCGCCGGCGTGCGGAAGGAGCCACTGCCGTCCGGCTCGGCCGTGCTGAAGTTCCCGTTCACGCCCGCCTGGAGGACACGCGAGAGTCCCGTCGGTAGGGTCGTCGTACGCCAGATGCTCGTGTCGGCGTTCCCCTGGATCGCGTACTGCGTGGTGCGCCCCTCGGCGGTCGCTACGTTCACCTGGAAGACCGGCCCGCTCGTGAGCGGGCTGAGGGTCTTGAAGCCGCCGGCCGGGTCGTCGTCCCGCGTGACGCGCCCGAGCAGATCGTACGTGAACGTGTGCACGAAGCTGCGGGGGTCGGTGAGGGTCTCGAGGAGCCCCGTGTTCACCTTGTAGGTGAGGACCGTGGATTCGCCCGCCGGATTCGTGATCGTGTGGAAGTAGCCGGACGGATACGCATCGACCGCCGTCGTCTGGCCGCCCGGGGCGACGAGGGCTGTAACCAGCCCCGCCGGGGTGCGGGCGACGAGCGTCGCGTTGCCGTCCCGGTCCGTGACCGCCGCGAGGCGCCCCTGCGCGTCGTAGGTGAACGCGCGGATGACGGTGCCCGTCAGCGTGTCGTGCGTACGTAGATGCTTCCCATAGCTGTTGAAGGCGTAGAGCTCCGTCCCGTCGCGCGACACGACCGCGATGTCGCTGCCCGTGAAGCCCGGCATGAACGAGCCCGTGCGCCGGACGCGGTTGCTCAGCGGATCCGCCATCGCGAGCCGACCATCGGGGCCGAACGCCATTCCCTGCGGTCCGTTGCAAGCCGCCGCGGTGGCCGGGCCCTGGTCGCCCGTGGTCCCGGCCGTCCCGGAGCAGGAGACCGCCCGCATGAACCCTTGCGGCGTCACCGCGCGCACGCGGCGGTTGCCGGTGTCGGCGACGTAGACCGTCCCATCGGGCCCGACCGCGATCCCGCGCGGGAGTGACAGCGTCGTGCTCGTGGCGGGCACCCCGTCGTCTGTGCCTGTCCCGCCGCCGGCGATCGTGCGGATCGTGCCCGCGAAGTCGACCCAGCGCACCCGCTGGTTGAACGTGTCGGCGATGTAGAGGCTGCCGTCGGGCGTGACGGCAATTCGCTCCGGGAAGGCAAGGCGCGCGAAGATTGCGGCCCCGCCGTCCCCGGCGAAGCCGCCCGGCGTCGAGCCGGCGACGGTGCGGATGACGCCGCTCGGATCGATGCGCCGGATGCGATGATTGCCGCGGTCCGCGACGTAGACGTTGCCATCGGGCGCGACGGCCACGTCGGTCGGCGTGCTGAGCTGGGCGGTCACGGCGGGCCCGGCGTCGCCGCTGAAGCCGCCGACCCCGGTGCCGGCGATCGTCGTGAGAAGGCCCTGTGGCGTCACGCGGCGGATCTTGTTGCCTGTGTTCTCGGCGATGTAGAGGCTGCCGTCACGGCCGACGTCGATGCCCGCGAGGTCGATCAACTGCGTCGAGGTCGCCGGCACGTTGTCGTTGAGGCCAACCCCGCCGCCGGCCACCGTGGTGATCGTCCCGTCGGGCGCAACGCGGCGCACCCGACGATTGGCCGAGTCAGCGATGTAGAGGCTGCCATCCGGTCCGAACGCCACGTCGGACGGCTCGGCGAGCTTCGCCTGGGTCGCCGGGCCGCCGTCTCCACTGAAACCCTCCACCCCGGTGCCCGCGGCGCCGTCGATGACCCCGTTCTTCACATCCTCCGCCCCGTGCCGCACGCCGTCGCCGCGCACGAGCGTGCGGCTGACGGGATCGTAGGCATGGTGCACGTCGAGATCCCAGCCCCCGAATTCCATCCCGAGGCTGTTCCAGTTGAGCACCGTCACTTCGAAGGTCTGCCAGAAGGCGAGCTCCATGAAGGCGCCCGTCGACGTGACGCCGCCGCCGGCATTGTAGCTGAACCCGCTGCCCCCACCGTTGCTGAGATACGCACCCTTGTAGATGTAGCCGAGGCGCACGGTCGCGCGCTGCGCGCCTTGGACGAGCCGCCCCTCGGAATCGAGGCCGTCCCAGAAGAAGGTGTGGGAGAGGTTCGGCAGAGCAGGCGCGGCCGTGTGCGTTTGTGTGATGCCCGCGATCGTCACGTCGGCCTCGACGCGCAGGAAGGCGTTCGGCGGTGTCGGATTGGGCAGGGTGGCGTCGGTGAGCTGCACGGTGATCGCCGTGCGCCGCGCGCCCACGCGATCGCTCTCGTAGCGGAGCTCGTACGGCGTGCCCGTGACGGGCAGCCGCTCGCCCAACGTCTGGCTCTCGCACCAGAGAATGGATCCACCTGTCGCCGAGAAGCACCCGGGCGGCTCGTCTTGAGGCTCGACGACGGGCTCGGGTTGATTCGGATACTCGGCACCCGGCGGCGGGCCCCACCCCCAGTTGAGATCCCACTTCGAGAAGTGATCAATCGGCACCCGCCAGAGCTGTCGGCCCGGTGCATAGAGCGTGGCGAGTGTCGTGCGTTCGTCGGTCGTGATGCCGAGTGCGGCCAGCGCCGCGCTGTCGTCGGCCACCCCATCGCCCGTGACATCGAGATCAGCAACGCCGGCCGTAATGCTGACCACCTGGAGCACGCGCCCGTTCGCCGACGGCACCCAGACTCCACGCGCCTCGTCGTAGTACCCGGTGGGCACGATGTCGCCTACAGGGAACCCGACGAAGTTCTCGAGGTAGAACGCGACCGGTTGCGAGAAGGCGACGGCCCCTCCGACGGCCTCGGCTTCGTCGACTGTCAGCTCGACGGCGTATGTGTAACCTGTCGACGGCGGCAGCTCGGCCGGCATCGCCTGCGGTCCGTTCGTGCCGACCGTGTACTCGGTCGCGTGCACGTGGACCTGCGAGAGCGCCTGCGTTCCGCCGCCGGGGAGCGTCATGGTGGCTTGGGTCCCCTGGCCAAAGAGGAGCGTCGCCTGCCGGGTGCCGCGGCTATCGGTGACGCTACTGCCACGGGCGACTTGGATCGTGGCGGCACCGCCAGTGAGATCGATCGGCGGGTTCGGCGTTGCATCCGGCAACACGAGGACGACGTCGGGAAGGAGGACGTACTCCTGCCAGGGCACGTTCGCCTGGCGCTGGGCGCTGAAGTAGCCGGTGCGGGTGTACGCGAAGGTCAGCATGCCCCCACCGCTCACGACGAGATCCCATCTCCCGTCGGCGCGGCTGAGCGTCTGCCCGAACTCCGGATGGTCGACGACGGTAATGCGGACCCCGCCAAGCGGCTGGCTCAACCCGTCGAGCACGCGGCCACGGACCCGGGCGGCGCGCTGCGGCACGATCGTGCCCGACGCGACGCCCGTCTGGAACGGGTTCGCGCCGGTGTACAGGAACTCGGTTGCGGCGAAGAGCGTCGTCGCCACGGTCTGATCGAGCGGCGGGGCCACCGTGCTCGGGTCGGGCGGCAGCGTCGTCGTCGTGCTCGACGTCGAGGTCGTGGTCGTCGTCGAGGTCGAGGTGCTGGTCGTGGTCGACGTCGAGGTCGTGGTCGTCGTCGAGGTCGAAGTGCTGGTCGTGGTCGTCGTCGACGTCGAGGTCGTGGTCGAGGTGCTCGTCGTCGTCGAGGTGGAGGTGGTGGTCGTGCTCGACGTCGACGTGGTCGTCGTCGTGCTGGTCGACGTCGTGCTGGAGGTGGTGGTCGTGCTCGAGGTCGACGTGGTCGTGGTCGTGCTGGTCGACGTCGTGGTCGTCGAGGTCGACGTCGTCGTCGTGGTGGTCGTGGCGACGAACCCCTCGGCGCACGCGCAGTTGGCGCCGGTCAGATGGCAGTAGTAGCTCTCGCCGCAGGGCCCTGAGCAGGGCGTGCCGACCTGGCAGCTGCCGCTCACGCACTGCGCGCCCACACACGCGTCGCCGACGGTGCAAAGATTCCCGTCGTTGCAGGGCTGCCCGTTGCCCTCGAGCTGGCACGTCGAGGAGCAGCAGTCGCCGTCGATCGTGTTGCGGTCGTCACACCCCTCCCCCGCATCAACGACGCCGTTCCCGCACGACACCGTGTAGGCGTAGGCCGCGCCTTGAGCGAGGATGGTCCCCGAATAGAATGGCGCGCCGATGAAGAGCCACCATCCCTGCAGCCCAAGTGCGGTCCCAAACCAACTCGCGCCAGGTCGCGGATTGTCGATCGTCTCGATCAGGGTCCCGCTCGACGTATCGAAGAGATAGGCGGCACCGGAACCCGTCCCGGTCGTCGCGTCGAGTGGGGCACCGACCAGCAGATTCGAGCCGACCCCCGCCACCGCCCAGCCGAAGGCATCGATACCGATGGCGGAACGCGGATTGGTTACCGCCGTGACGACGGTCCCGTTGGCACCGAAGACATACGCGGCGCCGCGTCCCCCAGTAGCCCCATAAGGGGCGCCGACCGCGAAGTTCCCCGCGACCCCCGCCACGGCGGTGCCAAACAGGTCCCCCGCGTGCACAGGGGCGGGCTTCGCGAGCTCACCGACAACCAGACAGGTGCTGCCCGTCCCCACGGCGACATTGTCGAAGACGTAGGCTGTCCCCACGTTGGTTGCGCCGCGGTCCGCGAACGGCGCACCGATGATGTACCGCGTCGGCGTGAACGCGATCGCGCTGCCGAACGCATCGCCCGTAGCCGGGTTCGGCGCGCGACAGGTCTTCAGCACGGTCGGCAGGTTGACCAAATTGTAGACCCGGACTTCGCCCGATCGGGCGGGTTGGAGTTCTTCCGCGGGGACTTTCCGGAGCGGGTGTTCTGGGGGCCACTCCCCCAGCTCGCCTGGGTGACGCTCGCGATGGCCGCCGTGAGCGCCGTCGCCTGGGGGGTCGCCGAGTACCGGCACGCGGCACATGCCCGAGAACGCGCGCGAGCGAAAACGTCCGCGCAGATCGACACCCGAGCGCCTGAAACGAAAGCCCTGGCGATGACGTAGGAGAGGAGACGATGGCAGGACATCGGGAGATGACAGGGGACACACGCCGCTTCGTTCGCGGCGGCGCGCTGGTCGTGGGCTTGATCGTCGCAGCCGCGCCGGCCCTCGCATCGACGCCACTTTCCTACGCCACCCAGGTCGATGACGGCCAGGGCGACCGCCGCGACCTGAGCTTTCAGGGCTCCGCCAGCCGAGGCGTCGTCTCGGGAACGCTGCGGGTCAACAATGTCGACCTCGGCGTGTCGGGCATCATCGCGACCGACGGCTCGGTGTCGGGAACGGTTCGACGACCAAATGGAACCCAGGCCGCCACGTTTTCGGCGCGCCCCAACGCGCGGGGAATGCTGGAGGGAAGTGTGACGTACGGCGGCGCGACGCGGCCGTGGGTCGCCCCGATCATCCTGCCGTCGGCGACGGCCCCCTGAAAATAGAGGCCCGAGTCGATCGCCAGTGGTCGGGCCCAAGGGCCGACGTCGCACCTGTATCGATGTCGGATAGAAACGGGCGGCCGCGACACGTTCAGATCCCCCTCGGGTCGCCGCTGTTCCCAGCTCGGGTCCGGCGATCCGTACCGACGCCGGATCTCGAAATGACCGCCGGGACGAGCGAGCTGGACCGATACGCCTTGGCCGTTGAGTTTCACACCGACGACAACTCCCGCCGGCGGCCGACCCGCGAGATCTACTGCGACACGGTCACGATGGTGAGATCGTCGTTCTTCTCGTCGAGTGTGGCGACGCCGCACGCCGTCGGCTGCTGTTTGGCATCGAATCGGCACCCGTAGATGCCGGCCGCTTTGGCGGCGCACTCGCCCTCGTCGAGATCGACCGCGTACCAGCCGGATCCCGCGGGCTTCCCGTGCGTGTTGCCCTGACCGTAGAGGGCGATCAGCAGGCCGCCCGAGCCCATCTTGCCGTTGGCGCATTTGAAATCGCCGTCGGCGTACAGGTAGAGCACCTTGTCCTCGTCGTCCCAGATGAGGTTCGTGTCGTCAACGGTGCCGTCGCCGTCGACGTCGATCTGCTCCGCCCAGAACGAGTCGTCGTCGTCCGCGGTGTTGGCGGTGTTGGTGGCCAGGCGTCCCGCGCCGATCGCCTTCTTCTTCGTGGCGCTCGCCGGCGGCGTGGGGCTGTTCGCCTTGCCGGCGACGGCCGGTGGGACCTGCACCACCACCGGGCTGCTGGGGGCCGCGGCGCGAGAGACGCCGAAGCACGCGAGGATCACTGTTCCCACACCGATGACGAGAGCCTTCGTCTGCATTGGTTCTCCTTGTTGGGCTGGCGTTCAGCGCGCGCACCGTGCGCGCGGGGCGCGACCATAGTGCCCGCCGCTCGCCGGATCTTGCCATTGTGCGCCACGCGGCCACGACACGCCGGAGGCTACTGCATGCGGGTCGACTAGGGACGAGGCGAACGACGCGTCAGGGACACGCGGCCTAGGCGACGCGGATGAACATGCGGTAGGCGGTCGGCGTCGCGAACCCCATCCGCCGGTACACGGGTGCGCCCATCGGCGACGCCTGGAGGTTCAGCAGCGGTACGCCGCGCCGGAATCCCTCTTCGACCACGCGCCAGGTGAGCGCGGTGCCGTAGCCGCAGCCGAACGCCGCCGGCCGTGTTCCCACCCAGCCGACGCCGCCGATGCCGTGCGAGAGATAGAGGGTCGCGCCCGACACCGGACTCCCGTCGACGAAGCCGAGGAAGGCTTGCGTCGTCTCGCTCGCGACCGACTCGAGGCGCGCGAAGTACGATCGCGTCGATTCTTCGGGTGAGCCGTAGGTCGCGTAGGCTTCCGCCATCACCTCCGCGTAGGCCGCGCGGCTCGCGTCGTCGACGACGGGACGCACGTCGAGCTCGTCGGGCACGGGGGCCGGCCGGCACTCTCCAAGACGCACGATCATGCCGGGCGTCGAGGCGATCTCGTGGTATCCGCCCGCCACGAGCGCCGCCTCGAGGGCGGCGTCCGCGTGCGCGCGCGTGTGGATCGAGTACGGCAGCGCGGTTCCGTAGACGCGCTCGGTCTCGCAGCGAATCGTGTCGACGTCGGTCGGCCCCGCGACGATCGCCATGTTGGTCACGACGGTGCCGAGGGGTGCCCCGACCATGACGAGCCCACCGCGCTCCACGACGAAGCCGCCCGGCGTCCAGCGCGCCATCTCGCGATACATCTCCTGCATGTTGCGATCCATGAGGAGCAGCAGGTTGTCCCGGTCCACGACGCGGCCGTCTCACGCGACCGGCCACGAGTCAAGCTCTCACGGCTTCGTGGACGTGCGACCGAGACGCCGCATCGTGCGCGGCGTCGCGACCCACTCGAGCACGGCGGCGCGCGGCGCGGGGGTACGGAGGGCGATCGCGATGCAACCGCCCTTCTTCAGCTCGATGTGCAGGCCGTCGGCCGATCCGGTGAGGAGGAGCGCGGCAGCCGACGAGAGGCTGGGCTCGTGCCCGACCAGCATCACGCGTTCGCGCCGCATGGTGCGCAGGGCCCGCACGATGTCGATGGCCGACGTGTCCGGTGCGAGCGCGTCGAGCTCCTGCGGCCTGAGGCCCTTGGGCAGCGCCGCGGCGACGATCGCCGCCGTCTCGGCGGCACGCGGATACGGGCTCGTGTACAGCACGTCGAGACGCGGCACGAGCCGGCGCAGGCCGATCGCCGCCCGTCGCATGCGGAGCTGGCCCTGCGTCGTCAGGTGCCGGTCGCGATCGGTCCCGCCCGGCTTGGCATTCTCGGCGATCCCGTGGCGCAGCAGGTAGAGCTTCACGCGGCGTCCCGGACCTCGGTCGTTGCGCCGAGCTCGCGGAGCACGGCGGCAACGAGCTTGCGGCGCGTGACGCGATCGCGCGCCCAGGGTACGCGGCGCGCGAGCCGCCGCGCGCGACGCCGCAGGATCTCGCACAGGGCTCCAATGGCGAGCAGGGTCTCGGGCTCGCCGGCGAACGCGGCCGCTTCGGCGCGCAGCCAGACCTGTTGGCTGACGGCGTCGCGCTGCTCGCCGAGCAGGTCCTGGAGCTCGGCCAGCCGCTTCGTGAGCGTCTGCATCTTCGCGCCCCCGAGCCCGTCGAGCGAGCCGAGCCCATAGCGCAGCCGTTTCGCCCGCACGCGGAGCACGTGCAGCTCCTCCGTCGACGCGTCCTCTTCGAGGCCGCGTCCCGCACGGCGCACCGAGCGGATCAGCGGACGGATGAGCGCCGGCGCCGCCGTGCGACAGGGGATGCCGGCGCCCTTGGGTGTCGCGGATCCCGCCAGGGCCGTGAGCCGCCCCACGAGGCGCCGCATGCGGGGCGCGTCGAGGGCGTCGACGAGGATCGCGTGGGCCGCCGCCCGCTGCTCGCGCACGTGTCGCATGAGCATGGTCGGCGGCGCGCCGTCTGCCATGAGCCGGCCGTGCTTCGCCGCCGCCGCGGCGAGCACGTCGAGATCGCGGACCGGGCCGGTCGTGTGCCCGAGCCACGTCAGCTCCTCGCTCGCGTACTTGGCCGCGCGGCGCGGCAGCGCCGACTCGAACAGCGCGAGCGCCGCCCGCAGCCGTCGCGTCGCGACCCGGAGCTGGTGCACGCCCTCGACGCGGCCGGCGCGCGCGGCGGCCATCTGGCGTTGGAGAGCCTGGAGATAGTAGGCGATCGCCTCGCGTGCGACGGCGCCGACCGGGTCGTCGCCCGACACCCGCGGACGTTTCGCGGCACGTCGCCCGCCCACGGTCAGCCTCGTCGCACGCGGCCGTCGCTCGCGCGCAGCGACCGGGGCTGCCGGGCCGCGCGTTCGCGACTGCGCTGGAGATACGACGAGATGTGGGTCCGCAGATCGGTTTGGATCTCGTCGATCGAGCGGCGCGCGTCGACGTTCGTGAAGCGGTAGTACCGGCCGAGCCGGTTGTATTCGTCGATCAGCTGGCTCTGATAGCGCGTGAACGAATCGAAGATGTCGCTCCCGAGCGCGAGGTGCATTCCGGACTCCCAGTAGTCCATGCCCTTGCCCTCGAGCACCCGCGGGATCAGGTGCTGGACGTCGAGTTCGAGGTACAGCACCAGGTCGGGCACGAGCGCCATGGCGAAGAGCTGGCGCGTCCACTCGGTGTCCATGCCCATGACGGCGTTGCGCGCGAAGACCGTGTACATGTAGCGGTCGGCGATCACGATGAAGCCGGCCTTCAGCGCCGGCACGATCTGGTGCTCGATGCGATCGGCGAAGTCGGCCGCGTAGAGGAGGCTCATCGTGGTCGTCGTGAGCTCGTGACCCGCCTTCGCCTCGTTGATGGTCTCCGAGAGCAGCGGCGAGCGCGTCCACCCGGTGTTGCTGACGGCGTACCCCTCGAGCTCGAGCCACGGCGACAGGCGCTCGATCTGGGTGGAGCGTCCGACGCCGTCGGTTCCCTCGACGACGATCAAGTGGCCCGGGAGCGAGCCCATCGTCATGTAGGGAAGGCCGTGGCCGAACCAGGACTTACCGGGCTTCGCGGCGCGGGCGGACATACGGAGGTTGCTCCACGCGAGGGCCGTCGTAGCCCTCGAGCATCTGTTCGACGTCGTTGCGGACGATCTTCTGCTGCGAAGGGATGTCACCCGCGGCATCGATCACGCGGAGGCGGAACTCCGCCGTGAGCTTGTCGTAGTTGTCGAGCACGCGGCTCTGAAAGAGGCGGAAGCTCTCGGCCGGATCGGCCGCGAGCCCGACATCCATGCCGGCCTCGTGATACTTGAGCTTCGTGCGCCCGGTGAGGAGCCGCTCGAGCGACACCTCGATCGGGACGCGGAAGTAGAAGGTCAGGTCCGGCCGCGGCGCGAAGCGGTAGACGGCGCGCACCCAGTCGGGATGAACGCCCCTGGCGACGTCGCGCGCGAACGCCGTGTACACATAGCGATCGGCGAGCACGATCATACCGGCCTTCAAGGGCGGCACGATCTGGTAGGTCAGGCGGTCGGCGAAATCGACCGCGTGCAGCAGGCTGAAGGTGGTCGGGGTGAGGAGGTCCTTCTTCTTGCCGCGCTTCATCGACCGGCGTACGAGCGGCGAGGAGTTCCAGACCGTGAAGTGGACGCGATAGCCCTGCGCGATGAGCCAGCGCTCGAGGAGCAGCAGCTGCGTCGACTTGCCCGAGCCGTCGATGCCCTCGACGGCGATCAGCCGTCCCGGATACGGGTGCGGCTTCGTGAGGACGATGCGGGTCTTGCCGGCTCCGCTCAGGACGCGCGGCGTGCGGCGACGCGCTTCGAGGGAGACAGGGTGCGCAGCACGACCGGGCGGTCGAGCAGGCGCGAGAGGAGGTCGAGTCGGCGTTCGGCGGCCCACAGCTCTAATTCCGCATTTTCCCCGCCTGCGTCGACCCCGATGTACAGACGGCCGCCCGCCCGGGAGACGTCCAGGCGTTTGACCACACCAAAATGGGTCCGGTCCAGTGCGTCAGCAACTCTTAACAGAGCGGCAAGTCCTCGCACAACCTTACGTTTCGATCCGGGCAGCGCTTCGAGCTCCGGATCCGACACGCGCGGCACCTGCTTGCGGTGGCCGCGCGCGACGAGCGCGATCACGTCGATCTCTTCCGGCTCGAAGCCGAGCAGCTCGGAGTTGCGGACGAGATAGTACGAGTGTCGCTGATGGCGGTGATGGTCGACCGCGTGGCCGAGGTCGTGGAGGAGCGCAGCATACTCCAGCAGCTCGCGGCTCGACGGCGACAGCCCGAGCGCGGGAGCCGTCGCGTCGAAGAGCGCGAGCGCGAGCCGTGCGACCTGGCGTCCGTGCATGTTGTCGCCGGCGTAGCGCTGTGCGAGCGCGGTGATCGATCGCCGGCGTCCCACCCGAACGCTGGCCGACGCGCCGTTCACGCGCGCGAGCTCGAGGAGCACGCCCTCGCGTAGCGCCCAGCTGCACACGCGCAGCTCCGAGACGCCGGAGCGCGACAGGATGAAGTCGAGGAGGACGGCCGCCGCCGGCATGAGATCGACGCGCTTGGTGTCCATGCCCAGCAGCTCCGCCCGCTTGTCGGCCGGCGCGGACACGATCTTGCGACGGAGCTGGCGCAGCTCCTGCGCGGTGGCGTCGGCGCCGTGGAGCCGTCCGACGTCCTCGCCGCGGGCGGCCCGTGCCATGGCGACGAGCGTGTTGATCGTTCCGGACGTTCCGATCGCGCCGACGACGCCCCGGCGCCGGGCCCGATCGAGCAGGTCGCCGATGGTCCGCTCGAGATGGCGCTCGAGCTGACGCACCTGGCGCCCGGTCGGTGGGTCGCTGGTGAGGAAGCGCTCGGAGAGCCGCGCGACGCCCAGGGGAACGCTGCGCATCCAGAGGGGGCGCCCGTCCTCGGCGAGGGTCAGCTCGACGCTGCCGCCGCCGACGTCGATCAGGAGGTGCGGGCCGCCTTCGAGGCCCATCGCGTGGCGCACGGCTTTGAAGATGAGCCGTGCCTCGTCGAGCCCGGAGATGACGTCGATCGGGAGGCCCGTCTCCCGCCGCAGCCGGCGAATGAACATGGCCCCGTTGCGGGCCTCGCGCACCGCGCTGGTCGCGACCGCGCGCAGCCGCACGACGTGACGGGCGCGGGCAAGTCGGCCGAAGGTGGTCACCGCACGGGCCGCCAGCTCGGTGGTCTCCTTGCCGAGGGCGCCGGTCGTGAAGGCCCGCTTGCCGAGGCGGACCATCTCCTTCACGCGATCGACGACCTGGATGCGGCCGTCGGGCGAGACGTCGGCCACCACCATGTGCACCGAGTTGGAGCCGAGGTCGATGGCGGCAAGCCGCACGCGGGCATTCTACCGATCCGAACGGGCGCTGTCATGCGAAGCGGAGCTTTTCCGGGTCGATCGCGTAGCAGGCGCACAGGCGCGCCACCACGCCGGCGAGGGCGTCGAACCGCGCCTCGTCGACGATCGCGGGTGCGAAGAGGGCGTCCACGAGGCCAGTGCTATGGACGAAATAGGCGCGCGGATCGTGCATGCGCGTCAGCCCGAGCGCCGGCTGGAGATATTGGTACTCGAACAGGTAGCGCAGGAGCAGCCGCCAGACCTCGTCCGGCGCGTACTCGCCGCGCAGCGTGCGGATGTTGTGGCGCAGGTATGTCTCCGCCTCGACGTCGGTCATGAGGCCGCGCGCCACCACGTTCGCTCGGTAGTCGGGCATACGGGTGACGAGCACGCGCCCGAGGGCGACCCCGAGCGGCCTGCCCTCGGCGAGGGCGGCGAGATCGGCGGCCGTCGCGCGCCGCACGGCCGCGGGCGCCTGCGCAATCGTGTCCTCGATCAGCGCTGCGAACTCGGCGCGCAACGCCGCCCAGTCGTCAGGCGCGGCCACGCGGCGCACGTAGCCCGCCGTGTCCGCGAGATGCGCCCACTCGTGGGCGGTGCGCGCGCCCACCATCGCGTGCTCGTAGGGCAGCGCCGGCCCCTGCAGGCGCTCCATCCCAGGCTCGTCGAGATTGTACGCGATCACGTGTCGGTCCGAGCACAGGTAGGTGTAGCCCGTCTGGGACGTGTTCGGGGCCGGCGGCGGCAGCGTCGCCGGATCGACGACCGCGGCGAAGAAGCGCTCGCCGATCTCGGCCACCCGCTCGAGATCGTGACGGATGCGCTCGACGGCGACCGCGTCGGCGCGCTTGAGCTCGCTGCGAAGCGCACCCAGCCGGTCGGGTGCGTCCGGATCCCAGACGACGCGTCCGCGCTCCGCCGCCACGACGAGACGCGGGCGCGTCGCGGCGAGCCAGTCGCAAAGGTTCGCCACGGTCTTCGGAGCGCGCCTTCGCCAGGACGCGTGGTAGCGCGCGAGCGTCCGCTCGGCGGCCTCGCGCCAGCGCGCGACGAGGCGCACCGGCTCCTCTTCGAACGAGGCCGGCACGAGGAGCCCCGTGCCCTGAACCGCCCGCTCGCGTCCGGCCCGGACGGGTGGGCGCAGCGTCTCGTGGTGCAGGCGCCGGAGCCACGGGAGCGCATCCGCCACGGCCAGGAACGCGTCCGCATCAGGGCGGGTCGAGCGTGCCGCCGCCGAGGCGAAGGCCGCGCACTCCTCGTCCGTCCGCTCGAGCCACCACGCCCCCGCGTGCACGGCCGCGGGCGCGACCTCTCCCGTCGCCGCCATCCGATCGCCCAAGGCGAGCACGTAGGCGAGGAATTCCGGATGCGAGACCGTGGGATCGACGTCGCATGCGTAGACGAGCCAGGCGCTCGTGTTGAGGAGCTGGACGTAGGGACGGACCGCCTCGGGCTGCGTGACGACGGCTACGTGCCGGCGCCGCGGCGCCGGCCACGTTCGCGTGCGCCGGGCAAGGTCGGTGCAGCGTTCCCAGTACAGGCGCCACGCCTCGTCGAAGAGGTCCACGTGTGCCGGCGACCAGCCGGCGCGCGCGGCGAGGAGCGCGGCCAACTCCGGGCTCGCTCCCGTCTCCGACAGGTGCTCGATCGGGACGAGAGCCAGCCGCGGATCGTGGAAGTAGTAGTCGGCGAGCTGCAGCGCCGCCGCTATATCATGGTTGGAACAGCGGAACGCCGCCCACCGGGCGGGTGAGGTCGAAGTTCGAGACGGTCCAGCGGGTGTTGGCGCTTCCGGTGTCGATCGGGAGCAGGGCCGACACGTCGCCGGCCGCCATGTTCACCCAGTGCTTCAGCACCGTACCGTACACGTCGCGGAAGTCGGTCGAGCGGTAGCCGCCGTACGCGTCCTGCCGGTAGCGGGTGTTCTCGTCGTTGTCGATGTCGTTGACGTTCGGGTGGTTGCCGTAGATGCCGCCGTTCACCTTGCCGCCGATGATGAACATGGGCCCCTGCGAGCCGTGATCCGTGCCGTTGTCGTTCTGCGGAATGCGGCGCGAGAACTCGCTGTAGATGAGGATGCAGGTCTTGTCCCACACGCCCATGTTCTCGAGATCGTCGCGGAAGACCTTGATGGACGAGCTGATCTCGCCGTGGAGCTGGAAGTGCTGCCCGGCGGGGTCGACCGCGCCCTGGTCGGAGTGCGTGTCGTAGCCACCGTTGGAGAGCTGGAAGAAGCGGGCGCCGACTGGCTGGCTGGCCGGCAGGCCGTTGGCGACGCCGTAGATGACCTTGGCGACCTCGCGCAGGTCGCGCGCCGAGCTGCGGTCGACGGTCGCGTAGAGGTCGCTCCACGAGCCGCGGGCGTTCTCGTAGAGGGTGTGGAGCTGCGGATAGCTGTTGGTGCTCGCGAGCGTCGCGTTGCCGCTGCTCCCGATGTACACGAGCGGCCCGGACTCGGCGTTGGTGTACAGGGACGTGAATGCGGCGTCCTTGTCGTTCGTGTCGCCGGGGTAGTCGTAGTCGTAGGGGAAGCCGAAATCGCGCAGCCGGTTGATGGCGAGGACGCTGGTGGTGGACTGCCGGAATTCCGGCGCGACCGAGCTCTGGATGTTGACCGCTGGGATGTCAGAGCCGGTGTACTCACCCTCCAGGTGGCGGCCCACCCAGCCGGTGCCGCTGTAGGCCCCGAGCCCGAACGGATTGGCCGACTGCCAGATGCCGCGCGACTCCTCGTGCGAGAGGCTGTACGAGGGGTAGCCGCAGCCCTGGATCACCGCGACCTCGCCAAGGTCGTAGAGGGCCTTCAACCCGCCGGCACCCGCCGACACGCCGTTCAACCCGAGGAACCCGGGATGCAGCGCGAGCTGGGCTCCCGTGTTGGGATCGTTCCCGATGAGCGTCCCGCCGGTGCTGAGCGTGGAGCCGTTGAGATCGCTGGTCGAGAGCTGCAGCCCGCCGCCACCCGTGTTGCGATAGCCGGTGTAGGCGGTGCGCAGGACGCCGCTCCCGTACGGGACGACCGTGTTGAAGCCGTCGTTTCCGCCGTCGAGGAACAGCACGATGAAGTACCGGTCGCCGATCGTCTGCGCCATCGCCTGGCGCACGAAGGGGTTGCCGAAGAGGGTCGGTCCGAAGAACGCCCCGGCGGTCGCCAGGCCCGTTCGCTTGATGAACTGTCGTCGAGTGATCGCCATGTCGCTTCTCCCCCCTCGCCTCAGTGCACCTGGTAGACCGGGGACTGGATCACGAGCGCGAAGAGCCCGTGCAGCTTTTCGTTCCGGGTGTCGAAGTCGTTGAGATCGAGCGATGCGCTGGGACCACCCAGGTAGGCGATCAGCGCGTTGCGGTCGCCTGAGCTCAAGTCGTCCTTGACGCCGAGGATGCCCGTCACCGCGTCGACGATGTCGCCGGGGTCGGTGAGGCCCAGGTCCATCAGCTTCTCGGGCTTGAAGCGGGCGCCGCCGCCCCGCGCGCCCGTGAGGTCGCGTCCGAAGGCGTAGCGCGCGAGGAGCGTCGCGCTGCTGATCCAGGAGTTCTCCCAGTTCCACCCGAACACGCTCGGCGGATCGAGCAGCACCTGGCCCATGTTCGTCAGGTGATCCAAAACGCGCAGGAAGTCGCCGCCCTCGAGGACCTGATCCTTCCCCTTGAGCTTCATGCCCAGGAGCCGCAGCGTGCTCACCAGGAAGTCCGTCGGCCACTTGATAGACGGCGTGACCGCGACGCGCGCGTCCTGCTGGTAGAAGATGTCGTGGACGAAGATCGCGCGCAGGATGTCCTGGATGACGAAGGTCGTGTCGAAGCTCGACGGCGCGATCAGCTCGTTGTCGATGATGCCGATCATGGTGGCGTCGGGCGTGGCCCAGCCGCCGTGGCAGAAGAACTCGAGCAGCCGTCGCGTCGTGCGGCGCGCGACGGTGTTGCGGCCGCTCGTGTCCGTGTGGCGGAAGATGATGTCCGTCACCTGGTCGCCCTCGGTGTCGCCCTCGGGCTGGTCGAAGCGGAACTGGGTGCCGACGCCGTAGATCTGCTTGGTGCCGCGCGAGGGGAAGTTGGACGAGAAATCGTGCTCGCCGTCGTCGAACGAGACGACGCTCGAGTCGCTGTCGTAGGTCCAACCGGTGAATGCCCGCGCGATCTGGACGATGTCGGCCTGCGCGTAGTTGGGGTTGCCGTTGAAGTCGAGGACGCCGAGCGTGAATAGCTCCTGCAGCTCGCGCGCGTAGTTCTCGTTGGGCGTGGCCTTGTGGTTGCGGACGGTGTCCAACCACTCGATCATGGCCGCGTCCTTGTTCATGGCCTTCACGAGGACGCGCATGTCGCCCTTGCAGTTCAGGCGAATGGTCTTGTTCTGGAGCGCCATCCGCTTGATGTCGAGGACCTTCGAGTAGCCCGTCGCGAAGTGGTCGTGCCAGAAGAGGACCAGCTTCTCCTGCAGCGGGAAGTGGGTCTTCACCAGGTACTTCACCCACTTGTTGTGTCCCCCCTCGAAATCCGGGCCGGCCGGCTTGAAGCCCTTCGGCCGGAAAGCCAGGAGGAGATCCGCGGCCTCGCCCCGCGTTCTGCCCGTGAAGTTGAGCAGATCCTTCGGGAGCGCGCCGAAGCCGGTGCGACGGAGCAGATGTCGCGCCGACGATTCGTCCAGCACCGTATTTTCGTCGCCCATCCGATCTCCTCCTAGAAGGTACCGGGCACCCACCCGGCCTGGGGTGCGCCCGCTTCGATCCAGAGTCTGATGATGTCCACGAACAGATCGTCGAGCGCGCCTTGCCCGAACGGCATGCGCACGCCGAGGTTGCCACTGTCGCTGGGCAGGTCGCCCGTCAGCTTGTGGAAGAGGTAGCTCGTGTCCGGGTCGGCCGCGGTTGCGTTCACGCGCTTCCAGCCGAGCGCGGCGGCGACGGGATTGTGGGGCGTCACGTCCACGAGGTTCGTGTACGCGGCGGCGCCCTCGAGCAGCAGCTCGCTCTGCTGGCTTTGCGAGTCGTGGCAGCCGCTGACGGCGCAGGTCTTGTCGAAGACCTGCTTCTGGATGCGGTCGAAGGTGCCCGCGTAGAGCACCATCGGGTCGCACCCCGTCGGCGCCGGCTCGCACTCCATCTTCAGCTTGTCGCGATCCTTGCGCTGCACGCCGAGCTGGAAGGTGGAGTAGGAGGTGAGCTTCACCTCCTTCTTCCCGCGCTTACAGAGGTTCCCGGCCAGCGGGCCGATGACCGGAATGATGAACTCGCTCGGTAGGGTACAGGTGTCCGGATCGACGGCCGGCGGATCGTTCGGCCCGACGATGGCGCTGTTGATGCGGTTCTGCAGGGCCTGGAATTCGGGGTCGAACTTCCGGTCGCCGTTGTCGACGGCGTGGTCGACCGTGATCGAATCGACGCCGGAGAGGGTGCACAGGAGCGGGTTGTACGTGCTGTTGGCGCAGACCGTGAGATCGAACGTGCAGACGCCGTTCACGGTCCCGTCGGCGTCGCACGGATCGCCGTCGGTGCACCGATAGCGCTTCGGATTGTCCTGGGGATAGTTGACCGCCGCGTCGAGCGCGACCAGGCAATCGGTCTTGGAGCTGCCCCCGCCGCCGATGACGAGCGCTTGCGCGACGGCGGGGACCATAACGGCGAGGAATCCCGCCACGCGCAGGGCGCATGCCATGGCATCCTGCTACCACACGCCCCACTAGGCTCGTCAACGCAAATTATCGTTAAGCGAGATCCACGACGCCGCGCGGTACCTCTCGTGGCGTGGCGCCCGGTCCCTGGCACGTTCCTCGCTCCGTGCTCGGCGGAAGGGGGACGGGCCCATGCATCTACGGTACGCCTTGCTCGCGCTGCTCGCCGACGGCGAGGGGCACGGCTACGAGCTTCGCAAGCGATTCATGTCGCGCGTCGGGCCCTTCTGGCACCCCAACGTGGGTCAGGTCTATCAGGTGCTCCATCAGCTCGAGCGGCGGGGTCACGTCCGGCATCGCGACGACGCCAGCGGGGCGCGCCTGCGCCGGCTCTTTCGTTTGACGCTGAAGGGCGAGCGCGCACTCCGCACGTGGCTTGCTCGCCGACCGTCGTGGCCGCCGCCGCTGCGCGACGAGATCATCGTGCGCGTGCTCGCCGCCGAGCGTCACGGTACGTCCGCGCTGGTCGTCCAGATCGAGCGCCAGGAGGCCGAGTACCGTCGCTACCTGACGCTGGTCCAGAGCGATGGCGACGGCAGCGAGCGCTCGCTCACGCGTCGCGTGGCGCAGGAGGCGGCCGTCGGACTCGCCGAGGCGCACCTGCGCTGGCTGGCGCGATGCCGCGAGCTACTCGCGGCGGCGTCGTGTCGCGGCGATCAGTTCGCCCGCGAGCGCACTTCCAGCTCGTGTACGCTGACCGGGTCGGGCTGAGAGATCATGTAGACGATGGCACGCGCCACGTCCGCGGGCTCGAGAAGCTGCGCCTCGCGGTTGAGGAGCCCGAGGGCCTGCCAGCGCCGGACGGCGTCCGGCAGCACGTCGGTATCGAAGTTGGTGCCGAACTCGGTCCCGATGTTGTGGACGGCGATCGTCATCACGCGGACGCCGCGCGGGGCGACCTCGCGGCGCAGAGCCTGCGAGAGCGCGTACACGGCGGCCTTCGATCCGGCGTAGGCGGCCATGTAGGGCCACGCCTCGCCCGCCGATACCGACGTCGTGTTGACGATGTCGCCCTGCCCTCGCGGCAACATGTGCCGGAGTGCGGCGCGGCACGCGACGAGCGTGCCGATGACGTTCGTCTCGAGAATCGACCGCCATTCCTCGACGCGGCCCTCCTCCACCAGGCGCACGACGCCGGTGCCCGCGTTGTTGACGAGCGTATCGAGGTGACCGAAGCGCGCGACCGCCGCATCGACGAGCCCGGTCACCTGCCCTTCGTCGCGCATGTCGGCGACGACCGGATCGGCGACGCCCCCCGCGGCCCGGATCTCGTCGCACACCGCCTGCAAGCGCTCGCCGCGCCGTGCGCCGGCGACGACGCGCATGCCCGCCGCCGCGAGCGCCTTCGCCGTCGCGGCCCCGATGCCGGACGACGCGCCGGTGACGACGCCCACCGAGCCGGCGAGCGACCGCGCCGGCGCGCTCATGCCGCCGCGACCTCGCCAATGGCGTCGGCGAGGCCCGCGGGCGTCACGACGGCGGCGCGCGTCGCCGGATCGAGCCACCGCCACGTGCTCGTCGATTGGACGAGCGCGCGGCCGTCGTCGGTGCGAACCAGACGCTGGTGCACCCCGAGCTCGTGGGCCGACGGCGTGAACCACGTCTCGACCTCGAGCGGATCGCCGAACCGCGCCATGTCGAGATACTCGATGTCCCCCCGCACGCAGAGCGGCGCCGCGCCGGCGGACAGGAGCCGATCGAACGTCCAACCCACCCGGCCGAGCACGTCGAGACCCGCATCGAGCAGCACGTCGAGGTAGGCGGCGTTGTTCACGTGCATGAGCGCGTCGAGGTCGGTGTAGCGCACGGCGTACGGGGTGCGCAGCGGGCTCGGCGGCGCCGCCGGCGCCGACCATGGCTTGCGCGCCCCCGCTCGGCTCTTCGGCGCGATCCCGAATCGGCGCTCGACCTCCTCGGGAATGCGCCGCAGCTTGCCGGTCGCCGTCTCCACGAGGACCCAATCGGTCACCGCATCGAGAATAGGGGCGCCGGCGGCGGTCCGCGCGGCGTAGCGCCGCTGCGAGCGCACGCGGCGGAAGTCCTCGACCCACGTCTGGATGTCGAGCTCGGTTCCGGCCGTCGCCGGGGCGTGGAGATCGAAGGTCGTGCGGCGCACGAGCCAGTGCACCCCTTCGGTCGCGTACCAGCGCGCGTCGAATCCCGCCGCGGTGCTGGCATCGACGGCGACGGTGGTGAGGTGCCGCAGATACACGGCCGGGTAGACTCGTCCGAAGGCGTCGAGCTCGTGGTGGCACACGCGAACGCGGGCGGTGTACACGTGGTGCACGGCGGCCTCGCCTGCTAGCACGAGGGCGCCCGCATGGCCACCGCATATTCGAGAGGCCTTCCGCTTCCGCTCCGCAACGCGCTCGCCGAGCTGGTGATCGGCGCGCTCCAGAACGACGGCGACGCCTCCGCGCTCGCCTGGCTCGCAGCCGCGGAGTCGCCGGCGCCGCCGCGGGTGCGCCGCCGTCTCGCCGCGCTGCATCTGGTCGACGACGACGGCACCCTCATGGACGTCCATCTCCCGCATCGCGACGCCGCGCATCGTCACGCGGTCCGTGCTCTGCGTGCGGCCGAGGTCTATCGGAGCCGTCCGGCACCCGGCGGCGCGATCGAGCGGGCCGCCGCGCAGGCCGCGGTCCTGTGGAACCAACGCCTCTTCTTCGAGGTGCACGAGGTGCTCGAGGCCGTGTGGAAGACCGCGAACGGCGCGACGCGGCAGGCGCTCCAGGGGCTGATCCAGATCGGCGTCGCCCTCCACCATCACGCGCACGGCAACGTCCGCGGCGCGCGCACGCTCATGCACGAGGGTCGCGATCGCCTCGCCGCCACCCGCGGCGCGCTCCCGACCGTCGACGTGGATGCGCTGCTCGCAGCCACCACCCCGTGGGACGATGCCTTCGCCGCCGGCACGGAGCCCCCTGCCGGCCCCCCGCCCCCCCTCCTCCTTATGTAAGGGGGACGACCCGGCGCTTCAGGTCGGCGAACATCGCCAGCTCGGTACGCAACGCTTCGAGCCGGGCGATCCCTTGATCGACCTCCGACCGCGCGCGCACGATCTCGTCGTGCGAGACGGAGGCCAGGAGCTGCTCGACCCTGGCGAGGAGCGCACGCATTGCGCCGAGGCCTTCGAGACCTGCCGCCGCGAGGTGATGATCGAGATGCTCGCGCGCCTCCGCGAAGCGAGTGGTGGCCTCCTGGAGGTCGCGCACGCTTTCGCTCGGCGGCTGCGGCTCCGGCGCGGCGGTGCGCTTCGCCACCATCACCACACGCCGCTCGGGCTGTCGCATGGTGATCCCCGACGAGACCGGTGCAGGCGGGACGCCGTCGTCACCGTCGGTCAGACGGGCAATCGGCCCGACGGCCCGCAACCAGAAGCGCTCGTACTCCGCCCGACGGGCCGGGTCGCGGAGAATCTCGTACGCCTCCTTCGCTTGGCGGAAGTGCGCCGGATCGCCGCCGGCGTCGGGATGCGCCTGCTTGGCGACCTCGAGCCAGCGCTGCCGGAGCGTCTCCTCGGAGGCCAGGGGGGGCACGCCGAGAATCCGATAGATGTCGGTGCGCCGGCGCTCCTCGATCGATGCGAGCAGCACCGTCGCGCGATCGACGACGTATTCCGGCGTGACGCTGCGGCGGCGACCGGTGCGGCAGATTTCCCAATAGTACGGCGAGCTGCGGCCGCGGGTGATCTCGTGCAGCAGGTGATGGAGGAAGAGCGCCTCGTCGTCGGGTCCGCCGAACAGCTCCTCGAGGCCGCCCGCGTCGAGAATGCGTGCGATCCCTTCCAGTGCCGCGCGACGGCTCCCTGCTTCGAATCGCACCATGTTCGGAGAGTGGGCGCGCTTCTACCAGAATCGCCGTGCCGTCGGAAGAAAAATCTGACGTGAGTTGCAAACCCATAGGCCATGGGGGACACTCCGCCGTCGATGTACGGTCGTTGGGCTGCGGGCGCTCTCGTCGCGATGCTGGTGTGGGCCGGCACGGCGGCGGCGCAGACGCCGGACGACGGGCGGTCCCGCCTGCGGGATCGTTACGAGAAGCCGCGCCAGCAGCAGAAGCTCGACGATGCGATCCGCAAGTTCGACGACGAGGACGTGCAGACGCGCCTCGAGGGAATCGAGGGGCTCGGGCTCTCGGCCGACGACGCGAAGGCGGTCCAATACCTTTTGAAGGGCGCGAGCGATCCCAATCTCAGCGTGCGCGTGAAGTCGATCGACGTCATCGGCGACGCCAGGGTGAAGGAGGCGACGCCGCTGCTCGTGCAGCAGCTCTTCATGCGCGACACGACGCTCGCCACCAAGCAGCGCATCCTGGCGGCGCTCGGCAAGATCGGCGACAAGCGCGCGACCGCGCCGGTCATGGACTTCTTGTCGCGCGACATGGACCCGAGCGTGCGCGGCAGCGCGATCTTCGCCCTGGGCGACCTCGGCGATCCGACCGCGATTCCGTCACTCGAGAAGATCGCGAAGCAGACCGACGACGAGAATCTGCGAGGCCTCGCGCAAGCGGCGATCCGGAAGATCGAACAGCGACCCGCACCCGTGGTGGTTCCGCCCGCGCTCGCGAAGGACCGCGGCGTCCGCGGACCCGAAGAGAGCAGCGACGCGACGCCCTGACGGCGTCAGGACCGAACCCGACGTCGCTCCGTGCGCAAGCGCTCTTCGAGCGCTTCCGTGATGAAGGTACGAAGGAGTCGTCCCTCGCGCGTACACTGGAGGCGAACTCGCCGCCAGAGATTGCGCGGAACGCGGGCGTTGAGGTTTACCAAGATCTCATCGGCGACGTCTTCGGGAGCGCTCTTTCGGCGAGCCATGATGCGATACCCCCTCCGAGCCAGCTAGCACGGGCTCGTGACCCCCGCCAAGCCCCTTGGACAAGCTGGTTAGTGTCCTACCGAAGTAACCGAGCGCGGTGCGTGGGTGGCACCGGCGACGGGATGGCGTTATGGTGCGCGTGCGCGCCGAGGTGGCGGAACTGGCAGACGCGGCGGACTCAAAATCCGCAGCCCGCAAGGGTGTAGGGGTTCGATTCCCCTCCTCGGCACTCCGGACCTCGCTCCCACCAATTTTGGCTGCCGCGTTCATGCCGGCCACGGCGCCCGGCGATGACCACCGCGCCGCTCCCGCTGCCCCCGCGCCGCTCCCCGGCAAGTCAGCGCTGGCTGCGGCGCTCGCGAAACGTGTCGCCGGCACGCGCGCCGCACGACGCGCTGCGCGTCCGATATTGCTCGCGTGCGCGACGCCCCTGATACCTTCGTCGCATTGACACCCGACGCAGCACCCGTGGTAGCGTCCTTTTCGTTTTCCGGCGCTCTCGAGCGCCAGACCACGGGGGCAACGGCTCGACATATGAAGGGGTTCGCCACAGTCCGCGCGACCGTTGGGCTCACCCTGCTCCTGGTCGCGACTCCGGCCGTCGCCCAGAACCCACCGCTCAATCGCAACCTCGGCGCGTTCCACATCTTCGGGTCGCGCTCGGTCAACCTGAAGAACTACACGCTGCTCGGCGCCTGCAACGTCGGCGTCGATTGCGCCAAGCCGTCGAGCAACAGCGATTGCGGCGTGCTCTCGCAGGAAGACGCGTTCTACGCCGACAACTCGCAGGTCGCCGGCGACAACGCGAAGTTCACGAAGCCCGGCGCGAGCGTGTGGCAGCTCTTCTCGAACGAGATCGATTCGCCCCAGAACGTGACGGTGCGACTCGGCACCGATCCATTGACGCCGCTCCCGATCATCGGCGATCGCGACGGGGACGGTGTGCCGAGCTGTCGCACCGTCGGCGGCACGTGCGCGACGGATCCGGGCGATCTCGCGATCGCGTGCGCGTTCCCCACACCGTTCCCGGCGTGCGATCCATCGAAGCCGATCACGGTGCTCGGCAATGCCGACTGCACGGGCGTCACGGATGCGGTGCCGGGCAACGGGCGCTGCGACCTCGGTCCCGGCACCTACGGCGATCTCGTCGTCCAGAACCAGGGCAAGGTCACGTTCGCGGGCGGCGCCTACGTTTTCTGTAAGGTCGACATCGGCAAGAGTACGAACACGATCACGAACGACCCGGCCACGATCTACACGTCGGGCGACGTCCTGGTGAACAACGACTCGAGCCTCGGCCAGCAGTGCGGCGACGTCACGGTGCTCGCCAACGGGCCCGGCGCCATGGGCTTCGGCCGCAATTCGGCGATCACGGGCTTCTTCTGCGCCCCCCAACGCCTGCTGCAGCTCGGGCACGACAACGATCTCACCGGCCAGTTCTACGCCAACGAGGTGAACGCCGACTCGAACAACCGCGGCCGCTGCTGCGCCCCGGCCGACGACTGCGCGTGCATCGACAGCTTCTCGCCGGTGGTCGCCTCCGTCGGCACCGACGTCACGCTGCGCGGCGGCTGCTCGCTCGCCGGGGTGACCGAGGTCCGTATCTGCGGGATCGTCGCGCCCATCACGGCGAAGACCGCCACCGAGGTCCACGTCACGGTCCCGGCGGGCGCGACCGGCGCCTGCGCCGTCCAAGTGAAGAGCGTGTCGGGGACCTTCCACCCGGCGGCGACGTTGGCGGTGAACTGAGATGCGGACACTTTTGCGTGCCTCCGTCGTGCTCGTTCTCGCCGCGCTGGTCGGCGTGCCGGCGGCCGAGGCACAGCCGCTGCGGCGTACACTGTCCTCGTACTTCCTGCTCGCGCAGCGCAAGGCGTCGGTGAAGAACCTGTCGCTCGACAGCCCGTGCAACGTCGGCGTCAACTGCGCGTCGCCGGGCAAGAACTCGAGCTGCGGCGTGATGGCGCTCGGTGCCGTGACCTTCGTCGAGGGGAGCCAGGCGGCGTCGGACCTGATGTTCTTCCGGAAGCCCGGCGCGGTCGCCGCGCAAGTCTTCCGCAACGGTGGCGGTCCGCTCGACAACGTGACCTTGCCGGCGCCGCCGCAACCGTTCACACCGCCGATCATCCCCGGGACGTGCGACGCGCAGTGCCAGCCGAACACGACGGCGTTCGAAACGGCGTGTGGCTTCCCGGATCCGTTCCCCGACTGCGACGCCGCGAAGGCCGTACTGGCCCAGCCGGGCGCCGACTGCGCGCCCGACGCGACGCCCGGCAACGGCGCCTGTGATCTGCCGCCCGGCACCTACGGCTACATCGTGGTCCAGAATGCAGCCAAGCTGAACCTCACCTCCGGGACCTACGTGTCGTGCGGCGTGCGCATCGGCCGCAACGTCGTCGCGACGGCACACGATTCGACGGTGCTGGTGTCGGGCGGCGGCTTCTTCAAGGCCAACAACGGCGCGACGGTCGCGGAAGCGTGCGGTGACCTGCGGGTGCTCGTGAAAGGCAAGGGCGGCGTCAGCTTCGGACGGCATGCGAGCATCGCGGCCGACATCTGCGCGCCCGCCTCCAACTTGAAGCTCGGCCATGCGAACCAGCTCACCGGGCATTTCGTCGGCGACACCGTGAGCGCCGACTCGAACAACCACGGGCGTTGCTGCGGCGGTGCGTGCGCGTGCTTCAACGACATCACGCCGCGGCTGGCCCACGTCGGGGACGCGATCACGCTGGTCGCCGGCTGCGATCTCTCCAACGTGAGCGCGGTACGCGTCTGTGGTCAAGCGGCGACGATCGTGGGTCAGACGACGAGCGAGCTCATGTTCACGGTGCCCACCGGCGCTGCGGGCTCGTGCCTGGTCGAGGTCGACAGCGCGAGCGGGACGTTCGAGGGGTCGATCCTCCTGTCCGTCAGTTAGAGACACGTTTTTCGTTGTTGACGGGGGTCATATGGGCGGCGTAGGCGGGGGTATGCGGAAGGCGGGCTGGCGAGCCTTCATGGCGATGGGGCTCGCTCTCGGGGTGCGCGCGACGGCGTCGGCGGCCTTGCTGCCGTGCCAGAGCCCGTCCGCGGATCCCTGCACGATCACCGCCACGTCGACCATCGCGGCGGGCGTCTACGACATCCGGCCGCGCTCCCTGGTGGTGCAGAACCGCACGATGACGATCACCGGCGCGGGCGAGTTCAAGGTACTCGCGAACAACATCACGCTGCAGCCGGGCGCGCGCTTCGTCACCCCGGGCACCGACGGCAACCTCACGATCAACTTCGATGCCACGGGCACGATCGACCTCCAGGCGCAGGGCAACACCCGCTCCCGGATCGACGTCAGCGGCAACTTCGGCGGCGGCGGCATCGTCGTGCACGCCGTCGGCAACGTCACCGCGAACGGCTCCTTGGTGGCGAACGCGACCAACCTGCTCGGCTACGGGGGCCCGGTCACGATCACCAGCACCACGGGCAACGTCAGCATCGGCGGGGATCCGAGCGAGGGCATCAAGTCGTTCGGCAACGCACAGGGGGGCGGCGGCTCGATCTCGATCGAGGCGACCCTCGGCTCGATCTCGATCGCCACGAATCTCGTGCCGAAGGGCGGCGACTGCGGGAGCTGTGAGGTGGACCTCACCGCGGGCACCGACATCACCACCACATCGCAGGGCGTCCTCGACCTGCAGGCGTCGGGCGCCGGCGACGGCGGGTTCGTCAGCGTCACGGCCGGACGCGACGTCGTGTTCTCCGGCAACATCCTCGCCAACGGCTCCGGCGACGATGAGGACGGGGGGAGCGGCGGCGACCTCCTGTTCAGCGCCAACCGCAACATCACGATCGGTGGCCGCGTCGAATTGAACGGCGCGTCACCCGACGGCAGCAGCGGTACGCTGGACGTCGACGCCGGCGGTTTCCTCACGCAGAGCGGTCCCCTGTTCGGTCACGCGGTCGGCTTCGGGCAGGCCGACGAGATGTCCTACAGCGCCGTCGGCAACGTCACGCTGTCGAACGAGATCGACCTCAACGCCGACAACTTCGGGGGCGACATCACGGTGTTCTCGAACGCCCTCGTGACCGTCAGCGGCAACCTGCATTCGATCGTGCCGGTCGATCCCGTGAACCGCCCGAACGCGCTGGGCGGAACGATCGAGATCGAAGCGTGCCAGATCAACGTCACGTCGGCCGGCCGGCTCACCTGCCAGGGGCCGGGCGGCGATCCGGCCGGCAGCAACCTGCTGGAGGCGAGCACCGGCCTGACGATCGCAGGGCGCCTCACGGCCACGGCGGCGAACGACCTCAGCTGGCGGACGACCGCGCCGGTGCTGACGGGGTCGGTCATCAGCCCACCCGCTACGACGGTCCAGGACCCGCAGCTGCAGTGCTGCGGCGTCTCGTGTCCGACCACGACGACGACCACCACGACGACCACGAGCAGCACGACCACGTCGCCGGTGCCCACGACGACCTCCACGACCACCACGCGTCCGACGACCACGAGCACGTCGACCACCACCTCCACGAGCACGACGTCGACGTCGACCTCGTCGACCACCTCGACGTCGACGTCGTCGACCACGACCACCTCGACCAGCACGAGCCGCCCGACGACGACGAGCACGTCGACCACCACGTCGACGTCCACCACCACCACGACCCTCATGCTCGGCTGCACCAGCGCCCCGTTGCCCGGCTGCCTCGGCTCGGCCAGGGCATCGCTGCTCGTGAACGAGAAGGCCCTCGGCAAGGAGAAGCTGAAGATCACGATCAATCAGATCCTCTCGGCCGTGACGCCGCCGCAGTTCGGCAACCCGGTGAGCGGCGTCACGACGTACGCGGTGTGCCTCTACGACCAGTCGAACGCCCTCGTCGCCACCATGCGCGTGAGCCGCGCCGGAGCCGTCTGCGGCACCAAGCCGTGTTGGAAGGCGATCCTCGGCAAGGGCATCAAGTACAGCGACAAGCTCGCAGGGGCCGACGGGATCCAGCAGATCGTCGCGCAAGGCGGTGACGTCCGGAAGGGCAAGATCATCATCAAAGGGAAGAACGACGCGACGAAGGGCCAGAGCGCGCTGCCGACGGGTGTGGCCGTCCCATTCACGGGCGATCGCAGCGCCACGGCGCAGCTGGTGAGCAGCAACGCGTCGTGCTTCTCCGCCGCGATCGTCACGGTCACCGAAGCCGACGGCAAGGTCTTCAAGGGGAAGACGCCATAGGCATCGTCACGCCGGGAGTGGCCTTCGAGGCCGGCGCAGGATAGGTTCGCTCCTGATGCGGGGACCCGGCGGTACGAAGCGGCAAAAGGAGCGAGCCCGGCTCGAGAAGCGCGCCGAGAAGGAGCGCCGGAAAGCCGAGCGCCGCGCGCTCGAGAAGGAGCGTCCGCCTGTGGCACCGGGCGAGGACCCGGACATCGCCGGCATCGTCCCCGGGCCCCAACCCCGCCCATGGGACGACGACGAGGACGTCGACGCCGAAGAGACCGCCGAGGACGAGGACGAGGCGGGCTGAGAGGGCTACCGCTGGACGGCGAGCGACCCCGTCGCCGCGAGGTCGGCCGGGTTCCAGTACTCCCGCCAGTGTGAGATCAGGCCGCCGCGCATCGTGCAGCGGCTCATGCCGCGCCACGTGATCGCTTTCGCGCTCTGGCGGTGCTCGACGGTGATGACCCACTCGGCGAGCACGACGTCCTCGCCGGCGATCGCGAGGTGCAGGACGTTGAAGCGCAGGGGGCGAGTGATGTCGTTCGAGCGTCGCACCAGCTCGGCGAATGCCTCGCGGCCGCGCAGTGGCTCGGGATGCGACGGGGCCTCGAACACCATGTCGTCTGCCCAGAGCGCGAGGTAGGCGTCGAGATCCTCGCGCAGCCACGCGGCGCGTCGCGCATCGAACAGACGGGTGGCCTCCGCCAACGTCAGCATGCACCATCCGTATTAGCGGGCGCCTTCCCTCGACGAAACCCCTCTGCTACCTTCGACGCATGGCTGACGTGAACGCCGTTTCCGACGACACCTTCGACGCCGAAGTCCTGCAGAGCGCCACGCCCGTCCTGATCGACTTCTGGGCGCCGTGGTGCGCACCCTGTCGGGCGATCGGCCCGGTCGTCGAGGAGCTGGCGCGCGAGTACGCGGGGAAGATCAAGGTCGTCAAGATGAACGTCGACGACAACCCGCGCACCCCGCAGAAGTACGGCGTGCGGGGCATCCCGAACCTGATCCTCTTCAAGGGCGGTCAGGTGAAGGAGCAGATCGTCGGCGCCGTGCCGAAGGCCCAGCTCGTCCGCGCCCTCACGTCCGTCGTCGTGTAGCGTCCCGCGGCCGGCGGGAGGCCGCCTCAGAAGAGGTGGCGCCGCATCGAGACGTTCATCACGAGCCCAATCCCGACGAGCATCCCGAACAGGGACGAGCCGCCGTAGCTGAAGAACGGCAGCGGGATCCCGACGACGGGTAGCAGGCCCGTCGTCATGCCGACGTTGACGACCACCTGCCAGAAGACGATCGCCATCACGCCGAGCACCAGCAGCACCCCGAACCGATCGCGCGCGCGCAGCGCGACCACGAGCCCGCGGAGCAGAAGCCCCAGGTAGAGCGCCATCAGGGCCACCGCGCCTACGAAGCCGAACTCCTCCGAGAAGACCGAGAAGATGAAGTCGGTGTGCTGCTCGGGGAGGAAGTTCAGGTGGTTCTGGGTCCCGCGCAGGAAACCGCGGCCCCACACCATGCCCGAGCCGACGGCGATCTTCGACTGGATGATGTGATAGCCCGCCCCTTGCGGATCGAGCTCGGGGTTGATGAACGTCAAGATCCGCTGCTGCTGGTAGGTCTTCAGATGGTTCCAGAGCGCCGGCCCCAGGATCGGCGAGGCCACGACCACGGGGAGCGCGAGCAGCGCGAACCAGCGCAGGCGAATCCCACCCAGGACCAGCATCGAGATCAACACGAACCCCAGCATCGCCGCCGAGCCGAGGTCGGGCTGCACCAGGATCAGGATCACGGGCGGGATCGTGAGCAGCGCCGGCAGGATCATCTCGCGCAACGTCAGCTGCACCGCCGCCGTGCGCGCGAAGTAGTGGGCGAGCACGATCACGAGCGCGGGCTTCATGAACTCCGAGGGCTGGATCGACACCGGGCCGAGCGCGATCCAGCGCCGCGATCCACCGGCCGATCGGCCGATCAGCGGCACCAAAATGAGCGCCACGACGGCCGCACCGTAGACGAGGTACGCATAGCGATCGAGCCGCCGGTAGTCGAACGACAGCACGAGCAGCATCCCCGCGAATCCGCCGGCGAACCACATGGCCTGGCGGACGGCGAGCGGAGACGGCCCGTCCATGCCGGGTGCATGCGTCGCACTGTAGACGGTCGCAATCCCGAGCCCGCACACCGCAATCGCGAACAGCGGCAGCAGCCACTCGAAGTGTGTGATCAGACGGCGGTCGACGTACAGCCGCATCAGTCCTCTCGTACTCCGCTCGCCGGTTCAGGGAGCGTGGCCGGCTCGGGCGGCGCCCCGCGGTCGAAGTAGTGGGCCAGCACCTGGCGGACGGTCGGCGCGGCAATCGCGCCACCGCCGCCGCCGGCGTTCTCGACGATGCAGGCGACGGCGATCTCCGGCGCCTCGTAGGGGGCGAACGCGATGAACCACGCGTGATCGCGCGTCGCCCGTGCGCCCTTGTTCGACCGCGAGCGCTCACCCATCGCCACGACCTGGGCAGTGCCCGTCTTGCCCGCTACCGTGACGCCGGGAAGGCGCGACTTCTTGCCGGTGCCGCGGTCCGACATCACGACGTCGCGCATCGCCTCGCGGACGATCTCGAGGTTCTGCGGCGAGACCTCCGCGTACCCCATGACGTCGGGCTCGATCACACGCCGCACGCTGCCGTCGGGCGCGTCGATGCGCTTCACGTAGTGGGGCCGGTACCGCGTGCCGCCGTTGGCAATCGTAGCGACGAGGTTCGCCATCTGGAGGGGCGTGACCGTGACGTAGCCCTGCCCGATCGCGACCGACAGCGTTTCGCCGGGATACCACGGCTGCTGGAAGCGCCGTCGTTTCCATTCCGAGTCCGGGATGGTTCCCGCCTTCTCGTGGTCGAGCTGGATCCCCGTGAGGAGACCCAGGCCGAGGCTTCGCGTGTACTTCGCGATTCCGTCGACCGTCAGGCGCGCACCGTATTGGTAGAAGAACACGTCACACGACTGCACGATCGCCTCGTGGAGGTTGACCGTACCGTGCCCGCCGTTGCGCCAGCAGCGGAAGAAGTGGTTCCCGAACTGCGTGCCGCCGTGGCAGCTCACGCTCGAGCCGCGCGTCGCGACGCCGGCCTCGAGCGCGCCCGCGGCCACCGCCACCTTGAACGTCGAGCCGGGTGCGAATTGTCCCTGCACGGCCCGGTTGTTGAGCGGCCGGAGAGGATCCTGCAGCAGCGCGCGCCACTCACCGCGCCGCACGCCGCGCGCAAAGACGTTCGGGTCGTAGCCCGGATGCGAGACCATCGCGAGCACCTCGCCGTTGCGCGGGTCGAGCGCGACGAGCGCGCCGTTGCGATCGCCGAGGGCCTGCTCGGCGACGCTCTGCAGGTCGCGATCGATCGTGAGCGTCAACGTGTCGCCGGGGACGTCCGGCGTCTCCTCCAGCACACGCACGCGCCGCCCGAGCGCGTCGACCTCGACCTGTTGCTCGCCCGGTACACCGCGCAGCTCCGCGTCGAATGCTTTCTCGAGGCTCGCCTTCCCCACGACGTCGCCGGGACGGAGCGTCGCGTCCCCGAGCCCCGCGAGCTCCTTCTCGCTCACCTCGCCCACGTAGCCGAGCAGGTGCGACGCCATCGTCTCGAACGGGTAGAGGCGACGTGGCACGACCTGTAGCGACACACCCGGCAGCTCCAGCTGGTGCGTTTCGAGCGCCACGACACCGTTCCAGTCGAGATCGCGATGCACGACGATGCCGGCGTACGGCGGCCGCTTCGACGGTGCGCGCAGGCGCTCGTGGATCTGCGTCTCGGTCTCGCCGAGCTGCTGGGCAAGCGTGCGCAGTGTCGCCTTGTGGTCGGGCGCGTCCTCGGGAACGAACACGACGTCGAACGACGGCCGGTTGTCGACCAGGATCGTTCCGTTGCGGTCGTAGACGACCCCGCGCGCCGACGGCACGCGGACGAGACGCGTGCGGTTGTGCTCGGAGAGATCGCGCATCTCCGGGCCCTTCACGACCTGCAGGAACCACAGACGGGCGACGATGAGCGTGAACACGATGAGCACCATGCCCGCGGTCACACCGATGCGAGACGACAGCTCGGAGGGGACCTCCCGAGACACCACGTGGAACTCGCCGCCGAGCTGGATCATCTCACGCCAGCCGCAGGAGCCGGCGCTCCCAGTGAAGCACGCCGAAGACCCACGGAGTAGCGAGCGCGGCGAGCACCGCCTGGACGAGCCCACGCCGGATGACGACGGGCCAGCCCGGCCACGCCCGATCGACCAGGACGACGACTGCGTGCGCAACCAGCATGTAGACGAGCGACGCCAGGAACACGACGATCATGGCGGGCAGGCCATCTTCGGTCCAGAGCGTGCGGGAGATGAGATAGGCGACCACGTATGCCGCCGTGCACGCAGCGGCATGGACGCCGAGCACGGTCCCCGAGAACGTATCGAGAAAGTAGCCGAGGAGGAACGCCCCCACGACGCCGCCGACCCCGTGGTAGCGCAGCCCGAGATACACGGCGAGCACCAGCACGAAGTTGGGAACCACCTCGGTGAGGCCCGTGACGAGCTCGCCGACCGTCGTCTGCACCAGCATCGCGAGCACCGCCGCGACGGCGATCATCAGCGTCACCCGCATGGCGTCACTCGAGCGGCGTGCTCATGGGCATTTCGCCGACGATGGCTTCGACCGGCCCGCGCGTGACGAGCACCTCCTCGAGACGGTCGAAGTCGACGAACGGCCGCACGGTGGCGTACTGGAAGAGGCCCTGACCGCGCTTGTCGACCGCGCCGATCTGTCCGATCGGGAGGCCGCGCGGAAAGATGCCGTCGACGCCGGAGGTGACGACGAGATCGCCGGTCTGGAGGTCCTCCGTACGCTTGACGAACTTGAGACCGCAGCCCTCGCTCACCGTCCCCTCGACGATGCCGCGCGCCCGGGTGCGCTGAACGATGGCGTCGATCCCGCTGTTGTGGTCGGTGATGAGGAGCACCCGCGCCGCGCCCGCGCCCACGAGGAAGGCCTGCCCGACCACGCCGCCGGGCGCCAACACGGCCGCGCCCTTCTTCACGCCGTCACGCTCGCCGCGATCGATCGTGAGCGTCCGCGCGAGTCCGGTCGCGTCGCGTCCGATCACCGTCGCGGCGATCACGTCGCCGGCGAGCCGGTCGCGAAAGGCGAGAAGATCGCGCAGGCGGACGTTCTCCTGGCGCGTCTCCTCGAGGCGCACCGCTTGCGTCTGCAGATCGCGAACGCGGGCACGGAGCGTGTCGATCTCGCTGCGACGGCGAAAGATGGCGGTCGTGTCCTGCCACACCTCGGCGAGTGCGCGCTGCGCGACGGCGCCGACGCGCTGGAACGGCGCCATCACGTCGAGGAGCAGCCGACCGAAGCGATCGGTGCGCCCGCGTCCCGTCGCCGTCGACGCGACCAGCACGGCCGCGAGGCCGCCGCACACGAGCGAGGCGAGTAGCACGCGGTTGCGGCGGAAGAACTCGAGCATTACGCCCCGCGGGGGCGCCCCAGCTCACTGAATCGCGATGTCCCTGAGCAGGCTGAGTTCATCGAGCACCTTGCCGGCGCCCATGACGACCGCCGTCAGCGGATCATCGGCGAGCACGACCGGCAGTCCGGTCTCCTCGCGCAGGAGGACGTCGAGGTTTCGCAGGAGCGCGCCGCCGCCCGCGAGCACGATCCCCTTGTCGACGATGTCCGATGCGAGCTCCGGCGGCGTCCGCTCGAGCGCGATGCGGACCGCCTCGACGATCTGGTTGATCGGCTCGAGGAGCGAGTCGCGGATTTCTTCGTCGGAGATGTCGACGGTCTTCGGCACGCCCGCTACGAGGTCGCGGCCCTTGATCTCCATGGTCTGGATCTCGTTGCCGGGATAGGCGGATCCGATCGTGATCTTGATGAGCTCCGCGGTCCGCTCGCCGACCAGCAGGTTGTACTTGCGCTTGATGTACTGGACGATCGCCTCGGCCATCTTGTCGCCGCCGACGCGCACCGACCGCGAGAAGACGATACCCGCGAGCGAGATCACCGCGACCTCCGTCGTGCCGCCGCCGATGTCGACGATCATGTTGCCGGCCGGCTCGGTGATGGGGAGCCCCGCGCCGATCGCCGCGGCCATGGGCTCCTCGACGAGGTAGACCTCGCGTGCGCCTGCCGACTCCGCGGACTCGCGCACGGCGCGCTTCTCGACCTCGGTGACGCCGAACGGCACGCAGATGATGATGCGCGGCCGCACCAGGCGCTTGCGGTTGTGGATCTTCTGGATGAAGTACCGCAGCATCGCCTCGGTGATCTCGAAGTCCGCGATGACGCCGTCCTTGAGGGGCCGAATGGCGGTGATGTTGCCGGGTGTACGGCCGAGCATGCGCTTCGCTTCCGCCCCGACCGAGAGCACGCGCCGGCCCCCCTTCGCGTCTTTTTGGACCGCGACGACGGAGGGCTCGTTGCATACGATGCCCTCGCCCTTCACGTACACCAGGGTGTTCGCCGTTCCGAGATCGATCGCGAGATCGTTCGAGAACAGCCCCAAGATCGTGTCGAGAATCATCGGATGTGCGGGACGAGGTATCAGAAAGGCCAAGCGTCAGCAATGAAACGCGACGTCCGGCGGGCATCTTGGTTTGCAAACCCACAGGGGACGGGTTAGCGTCGCCGACGCACCCGTGCTGAACCAACTCCGGCGCTTTCACAGCTCCACGCCCATCAAGATTCTCTACACGCTGCTCGCCGTCACGTTCGTCTGGTGGGGCGTGGGGTCGTTCGGCGCGACGGTCGACGCCGTCGCCGACGTGCGCGGCACGCGCATCACGCGCCGCGAAGTCGACCGCGAGGCGGCCCTCCTCCAGCGCCGCTACGAGCAGATGCTGAAGGGCGTCACCCTGCCGCAGATGCCCGACCTGCGAGGCCAGGCGCTCGACAACCTCATCGAGGCGGCCCTCGTGCAACACGAGGTGAATCGGCTGGGGCTGGAGATCAGCGACGGCGAGGTGGTCACCGCGATCACGCGGATCCCCGAATTGCAGGAGAACGGACGCTTCAGCCGCGACCTCCTCGAGCGCATCCTGCGCGATCAACGCGATCGCGGGGAGTTCGAAGACTCGATCCGGCGCGATCTGCGCGATCAGCGCCTGCGCAGCCTCATCACCGACGGCGTTCAAGTCAGCGACGCGGAGATCGAGGAGCGCTACAAGCTCGATCGCGAGCAGGCGAACCTGGCCTTCGCCCGGATCGTCGCCGCGGACCTCGTTGCGGGCGCGGTCGTGAGCGACGCCGACCTCGACGCCGAGCTGAAGGCCCACGAGGATCGCTATCGCACGCCCACGACGACGCGCGCGCGGTACGTCGTGTACCGCCGGGGCGAGTTCGCCGACATGGCGAAGCCCACCGAAGAGCAGGTGCGCGCCGCCTACGACGACCACGTCGCCGACCGCTTCACCGACGTCGAGCAGATCCGGGCCCGCCACATCCTGCTCAAGGCGGCGCCCGATGCCGCCGAGGACGCGAAGGCGCAGCGACGCGCCGAGGCTGAGGATCTCTTGAAGCAGGTCAAGGGCGGCGCCGACTTCGCGACGCTCGCCACGCAGAAGTCCGAGGACGCAGGCTCCGCGACCAAGGGGGGCGACCTCGGCTTCTTCTCGCGCGGGCGTATGGTACCGGCGTTCGAGGCGGCGGCGTTCGCGCTCGAGCCCGGCCAGGTGAGCGAGGTCGTCGAGACCCCGTTCGGCTACCACATCATCAAGCTCGAGGAGCGAAAGCCCGGCGGCGTGAAGCCGTACGAGGCGGTGCACGATCAGCTGGTCGTCGAGCTCACGGGCGAGCGGAGCCTCGACCTCGCGCGCAAGCAGGCCGACGCCGACCGGCGCGCCGTGGTGCGGGGCAAGTCGCTCCAGGAAGCCGCCGGATCGCGAAAGGTCGAAGAGACGCCGCCGTTCTCGGCCGGCGGCGAGGTGCCCGGCGTCGGACGCGTCAAGGCGTTCATCGACGCGGCGCTCGCCCTCGACGGCGGCGAGGTGAGTGACCTCATCGAGACCGACGACGCCATTTACGTGCTCGCGCCGTTCGATCGCAAGGAGCCGACCGTGCCGCCGCTCGCCGAGATTCGCGCCAAGGTCGAGGCCGACGCGAAGAAGACGGCTGCCGAGAAGCTCGCAAAGCAGAAGGCCGAGACGCTCCTCGCCCGCGCCAAGGAGGTTGGGCTCGAGAAGGCCGCCGCCGAGGCCGGCGTGAAGGTCGACGAGACCGGCGGGTTCGAGCGTCGCATCGGAGCACTGCCGAAGCTCGGACCGGTCACGGACCTCCGAACCGACGCCTTCGCGCTGACGCCGGAAGCGCCGCTCGCTCCCAAGGTGTACACGACGAGCGGCGACGCGGTGGTGGCCGCCCTCAAGAGCCGCACGCCCGCCGACATGTCGGGATTCGAGGCGGCGAAGGCCGGCCTTCGTGACAGCGTTCTCGCCCAGCGCCGTCAGACGGCGATGACGAGCTTCATGAGCTACTTGAAGGAGCGCGCGGTGAAGGACGGTGCGCTCCGGGTACAGTCCGACGCCCTCGACCGCGGTTGACGCGGCGGACGGGCTGGTCTGGCCCGGCACCCGGCGATTCGGGTGCGTCCTCGTTCACGGGTTCACGGCAACGCCGGCCGAGGTG
>Ga0187894_10000934_pt1 | contig 38839 bp, 31 predicted proteins | sample GBC1701081metaG_FD_136650 | JGI IMG/M metagenome (GOLD analysis project Ga0187894, IMG submission 136650) | White microbial mat communities from a lava cave in the Kipuka Kanohina Cave System on the Island of Hawaii, USA - GBC170108-1 metaG ... | reverse complement strand
TTTGTAATGAAGTTCATTTGTATTACTAGCGAGTATCAGTTTATAGGATTTGGCTTTGAGCCTACTAAGAAGCTGAACGATGCTCTTATTAAGCCAAAAGATATTGCACCAAGCATCCTCAACATCTTTGTTGTCAGCATCAATACTGAATTGTTGCTTTATGCGGTTGAGGAAATCAGGTGTCGAGATTTTTCCTAGATCATATTGCTCCTCAAGACCGCCTGCTTGAAACATTTGTTTATATATCTCCTCCCCGCTCCAACAATTTTTCGTTAATTTAGCAAGTTGACGACAGGCTTTTCCGTGATCAAAGAAAGCCACTACATTGCCAAAGTCGAATACAAAGCATTGGATATCTTTCATCGCTAAAATTTCCTTCCCAATCGGTGTTAGCTACTTAACCTTCCCAGCATGGCGGAGGACTGCCAAACAATAAATTGATTGTATCACTGTGTGTATTGTAGAGTACCCACGTTTTTGCTGTGAACAGAAAAGATTTACAACAGCTTGCGGTGATTCGACTCCGGGAAGCAAAGGCGCTGCTCGATAATAGCAGCTACGATGGCGCTTACTATCTTTGCGGTTATGTAATTGAGTGCGCTCTTAAAGCCTGCGTTGCGAAGCAAACCAGACGGTATGATTTTCCAAACAAGAAGACAGTCAACGACAGCTATACCCATAACCTGACTCAACTTGTCAGAGTCGCAGGACTACAAACGGCTTTGGATCAAGAGATACGAAGTAATGCGATTTTTGCCATCAATTGGGGTATAGTAAAAGACTGGACAGAAGAGAGTCGCTACGAACGCCATCCGCAAAAAGCAGCGGAAGACTTGTATGCGGCAATTTCTCATAATCGGCATGGGGTATTAAAGTGGTTCAAGCAATACTGGTAGAACAGAATATAGAGGATGGCAAAAAGCTTATAGATGCCCTTGAAGCAGTGAATTTTCGTATTCAAATGGCTCTCTGGCTTTATGATTCGGAGTCTCAGGTATGGCGATTGAATATTGCTACGCCATTAGTGGATGAAAGAGGTTCAAGATATGCTTATACCGATATACAAGGAGTGCTAAAATCAATCGTGCCGCCGCTTTCTCTGTCCCTTCAGGATATTTCTGTCATCAGCACTGAGAATAAATTGGTTAAATCCCTCAAAAAAGCGATTCGCGTACCTTATGGATTACAGGGCATACGGCTTACCCGCAATACCATAAACAGCATTTATATCGAAGACGCCTATATCTATAGCACCCGTGCGATTACCAAAATTCCGGCGGCATAAGAAATCAGTTCTCCGAATTCGCAGCAGTAAATGGGCGATTGTAACTCACACTCTTTCGTAACATTTTTCCAGATTCTATAATGTTCATCAGGAGGTTGTCCCGATGAAACGAGCATTATTCTGCATCATAACAATTACGCTAACAGGTAGCGCACTGGCGCAGACGGCAAAGGATAAAGAGAACAATAACGATCAATCTCAACAACAAACTGCGCCAGCCGTTACCGTCAATCCTGCGAATCTTGATTTCGGTGACCAAGTTGCTAAAAAGCCGGGTAAACCTCAACGGCTGACCGTCACCAATACCGGCGGCAAGAAACTATACATCAACAGTGCGGTTATCAGTGGCGATAATAAAGACGATTTCTCTCTGAGCCGCGATACCTGCACCGGAGCGACGATTGAGAGTAATAAGAGTTGTGTGATAGATATTGTCTTTACGCCAGCAGTAACGGAAAGGCGTAAGGCAATGCTGGAGATCACCGATAATGCCGCCGACAGTCCGCAGAAAGTGACGCTGATTGGCAACGGTATCAATTCGGTCAATGTCCCTCCCAGATGATGAGAAGAAAAACAGAATAAAGATGAAGAGTCTGTTTAATCATGATCGCGCACAGTTGAGCCATCGGCTTGATGGCTTAACCAGTGATCGTAAACCGCAGTGGGGGAAGATGGATTGCGGGCAGATGCTGGCTCACGTTTCCGATGCGGTGCGGATGGCGCTTGGTGAATTGTTCATAAAACCCAGAAGAAGTCCCTTGCGGTTAGCGCCGTTTCGCCATGCGATCATCTACTGGTTGCCATTCCCGAAAGGTGCGCCAACCGCGCCGGAATTGATCCAACGTCGCGCCGAAGATTGCCGCCGCGAGATCGCCGAACTCAGAGAGCTATTGGAACGCTTCGCCACCCGCGCCGGTGCTGAGCAATGGTCAGCGCATCCGCTTTTCGGACAACTCAGCGAACGCGATTGGGGCGTACTATCCTACAAACATATAGACCATCATCTGCGACAGTTCGGGGTTTAAGTTTTATTTCTGTTCTGCGAGATAATTTTCGTTTTTCGGCGGGTGAATGGAAATCTCTTCGGCGTGGTGCGATTCGCGGGTGAACATCAGAAAGCCGATGCCCATAATTACCAACACGACCAGAATCACAATGACCAGAAAATACCACGGCAGCCCTTGTTGCCCTGAGGCGTTGTCGCCGCCGATGGCAAAGAGTAAAAACGGACCAATAATTGCCCCAAGCAGACCAAGTAATAACGCAATGCGGTCAAACTGCCCTTCCTGCGGTATGCCAACCCGCCAGCCCGTATAACATCCTGCGGTTGCGGCTAGCAGCGCCAGAGCGATATAGACGAAACTTTGCCCCGTGATGGAAAAATGCCCGGAAGCGTCATTGAGCCAGTTGCCCATCAGGTAGTAATTGCTGCCTTCTGCCGAACTGCTCAACACCAAGCCGCTTAATAACAGCGTCGCCATTGCCACCAGCGCCGCATCACCGAGCCGCAAACGGTCACTGAGAACGCCAAGGACAAAGCCACCTACTAAAAATGCGCCGAGCGTTAAACCGAAGAAGAGAACAAAGAGGATTGCCGGAGTGTTTGCCTGATTGAAAAGCAGCAGCGTGGCAAGGAAAGAAATCCCTGCCTGTAAGCCGAAGGTAAAACCCAGTCCGATGAGCATCTGTTTCACTCGATGCTTCATAATTGCACCCCTCTATTTTTCGCCCTTCATCCCCTAAGCGACGATTGCTTATTCTCTTCCCTACCTGATAATGCGGCAATCTTATGCCTGCATCGGTGTTGTGTCAATGTGAATTGCTGAGTCAAGAAATAAATCAGGCGACGCCGAAGAAGCGTAATGACTGGACAGCTGCCGTCGCCAGCAGATAGCCAAGCCCGGTGTAGAAGAGTACCTGTAATCCGGCAATCTTCCATGAATTGGTTTCGGCACGCACAACAGCAACTGTCGAAAGGCATTGCAACGAAATCATGAAAAAGACAATCAAGCCGATAATGCTTGCCGGCGTGAAAACCTTTTGCGACCCGTCGCTGAACGTAGCATCGCGCATACTTTCCAGCAAGCCTTCGCGTTGCTTTTCTTCATCGTCATTGTTGGTGTGAAAGACGACCGCCATCGTCGAAACAAAGACTTCCCGCGCCGCAAATGCCGAAATCAAGCCGACGCCAACGCGCCAGTCTACGCCCATCGGGTGAAGCGCCGGCTCAATGCGTTTGCCAACCTGCGCCGCGAACGAATGGTCAAGGTCGCTAGTAGTGATAAACGCCGCCGCTTTGCCATCTTCGGCGGGTGGTTGCTGCGAGCCAAGCCCGAAATTGGAGAGCAGCCAGAGGATGGAAGAAATCAGAATAATCGGCATTCCGGCTTTTTTCAGATATGCCGAAGCCCGTGACCAGGTAATTTTCAAAGTCGCTTTGATAAGCGGGCGACGATAAAGCGGCATCTCCATTGCCAGCATGGAAGTTGCCTGTTTGCGAATGAAGAAACGACCCACCACGCCCGCCGTAATGGCTCCGGCGAGCAGACTGCCGACATAGAGCGCCGCCATTACAAGCCCCGCCTTGCCCACTGAATCGGGCATCAATGCCGCCAACAATAACGCATAGACCGGCAACCTCGCGCTGCAACTCATCAACGGCAATATCCATATCGTCAACAGGCGTTCGCGTTTTGACGGAATGGTACGCGCCGCCAGCACCGCCGGAATCGCACAGGCAAAGCCCGAAAGCATCGGCACGAAAGAACGCCCGTGCAGTCCAAGCGCCGATAGCGGGCGGTCAACCAATGCCGCGCCGCGTGACAGATAGCCCGAATCTTCGAGCAGGGTCATTAGAAAAAAGAGTATGATTATCTGCGGAAAAAAGACCGCGACTGAACCAACGCCGCCGATGATACCTTCGGCAAGAAAACGCGAAATGATGCCTTCCGGCAGCGTTGCTATCGTCAGTTGTCCGGCTTGTGCAAAAAGCCATTCCACCAAATCCATAAACGGTTGCGCCGCCCAAAAGATGGAAGCGAACAGCCCGCCGAGAATGGCAAAAAAGATGGGAAAGCCGAAATAGCGATGCAGCACCACGCGGTCAATTCGCGCCGTAACCGAATCGTCGGCAACTTTGAGCGCCTTGCTTTTACGCACCGCGCCGCTATGGTCAATCAATTCACGTATCTTCTGATAAGCAGCTATCGGTTCATCCGGTAAATCGGCGAGGGCAAAATTCTGCTTATCGGGATGCGCGATTGCCTGTCTGAGTTCCGTTACCAATTCCTCAATGCCGAAGTTGGTGCGCCCGTCAATCGGGATAACCGGAATGCCCAATGCCGCTTGCAACTTGTTCGGGCTGACCGCTAGCCCCGTCGCCGAGAGCATATCCATCATGGTCAAGGCAATGACTATCGGCTTTTTCAGACGTGAAGCAAAGGCGGCAAATTTCAGATTGCGCTCCAACTGTGTCGCATCAACAACAACGATGAGCGCGTCAGGGTGTATGGACGGATGGCGATTTTCGAGAACCGTGCAGGAGAGTTCCTCTTCAGGTGATGGCGCAACCGTGCTATGGACACCGGGAAGGTCTACAAGGTTGATTTCGCTGCCGAATTGCGGACGGCTTTTGCCGCGTGACAAAGTGACCGTAACGCCGGGATAGTTGGCAGTATGAAATCCGCCGCCGGTCAAGGCGTTCATTAACGCGGTCTTACCAACATTCGGCACGCCCGCCAGACATACGGTTAGGGATTTTGCATCTTTCTCGTGCTGAGTGGTAGCGCGGGTTTCGGGCTTGACCGCCGCAGGGGTTTTAACAGAAGTCGTATCCACTAGCGAACCCGTATCCACGCCGCTTCCCGCCGTCTGAGCGCCAATCGCATCCCGCGAATCTGCAATACCACAGGGTCGCCAAACGGCACAGATTGGATAACCGCTACTTCTTCGCCGGGAGTTATCCCTAAGTCAAGCAAACGACGACATTCGGTTTCTGGTCCGTCGAGACGTTCAATTCTCATAAACTTGTTGCGCGGCGCATCCAAAGCGGTCATAAATCCCTCACATAATGTGATAAAATCAAATTGAAAATGATTTTCAATTTGGATAATAGAAGAATCAGCAGCGAGTGTCAACCATAAAAGCGCCGAACCATCTTTTATCATTCTGCTGTTGGAAGACATTGCCACAGACAGAGAAGAGACTGTGAATCAGGCGGTTAGGGCGGATTGACAGGGACAATCAGACATCCCGAGAAAAAATTTTGGTAGTGGGTCAAGGTGGGGAGAGAAACAGAAAGTTGAGAGTCCAGCCTGCAGGCTGAAGGTCTTGCCTAACAACGCTTCAGCCTGCAGGCTGGACTCTCAACCCCTCTCCTCATTGACCCACTACCAAAATTAGAACTGCATTGAAGTAATATCCTGCTTTGTTTATCGCCGTTCTCAGGTGCGCGAAAAGGAGAGGGCAGAGTTGTGGTGTCTTATGATGTTCTTTAGTTGCTTACAAAGAATGATATATATGCTAAGTAGGCGGACAAAATTATCGTTCAGTAAAATGGTTCAGAGTTACGCCTGCAGGCGTGATCGGTCTGCGGCAAATCACGCCTGCAGGCGTAACTCTGAACTTTAGGCTAATTTTGTCCCTGCACTTATAAGCAGTTATGGCGATTTATGCCGGTAAAGAGAAATTGCTCACCTTTTCAGGTGTCACTCTTGCGCCGGTAAACATTGTGTTTAATGTCCGTTTGTGATGAAAGGTATGGAGGTAAATCAATATGACTTCGGAAGAACAGACCTGGCCTTGGTTTTTATTACTTCGTGATATTAATCCTGAAATGGTTATGGCGTGGCTTGACATATTCGACGACTATGGTCCGTGGTCAACTGGCAGCAATAACATATTGCACCAACGCGGTGATGCGATCATCAGTCCGGCAAACAGTTATGGCTATATGGACGGTGGCATAGATTTGGCTTACCGCACTCACTTCGGACTCGGCTTACAGAACCGATTGCAACACTACCTTGAGGAAAAGTTTGGCGGGATGCTCCCGGTAGGGCAGGCAATCATCATTCCGACGATGAAGGAAGGAATTCCGCATATGATCGTTGCGCCGACTATGGATCGCCCGCGAGATGTCAGTAAAACTCAAAATGCCTATGTAGCGATGAAAGCGGCTCTTGCGGCAGTCGCGGAGTACAACCAGCGGGCAGCGGAAAGCGGAACACCAGCAATTTACCGAATCCTGTGTCCGGGAATGTGTACCGGAATCGGAATGATGAACCCGTTTGTCAGCGCCCGGCAGATGCGTCAAGCGGTTGATGAAGTTCTCGAATCTTGGAATCAATGAACGAACCGGGCTGGCAATAACCATTCGTACCTCTAAAAATCATAGTTATTGCTAAAGCATTCCAGAGGATTACATGACTGTTCTTGCGGCAGCAATCGCTTCTTCAAGTGTTGTTACTGTGCCGTCGAGTTGCAGTTCATAAACGCGGCGTAATACTTCGCCCATCTCACGACCCGGTTTCACGCCAAGGTCAAGCAAGTGACGACCAAGCAGGAGCGGCGCGGGCGCTCCCTCTTCGACATTAAGGGCGCGGGTGCGCCTGATGAACCACTCCGCCGCTTCGGGTGACTGGCGACAAGCGAGGGCGGCGGCTTTTGCCAGACGATAGAGCAGATTCATATCCACAAGACGAGCAAGGCGACGGAAATCTCCATCGCTGGTCTGTTCACGATTAGCAAAAAATTGTTGCGGGCGGGCGTGTTCGCGCACCAGAGAAAGGGTTTGTTCGCGGACCTTGTAGCCTTCAACCGTGAAAACGCCTACTGTCTCCAATACCCGCAAGACCGCCGCTTCATCCGGCAAATCCTGACACAACGCCGCAAGCATCAAGGTCAGGCGTTTCTCTTTCGCCAGATCACCGGCAAGCGCGGCAATTTCATCTAATCGTCCGCCGGTTTGGGCAAAGAGTTCCGGCGCAGTTGCCAGCGTTTGCAGGTCAGGCAACAGTTTCTCCAAGATGCGGAGTTCCAGCGCAGTTTGCAGCCCGATTGATGGTTGTTCGGCGCGAAGCAATAATTTCTCAAATTCGCCCCAGATACGTTCGTGTGGCAAGTCGGACAAATCAATCGTGCGGCAGAGTTCTATCGTCTGCGGGGCAATCTGCATTTCAAATCGCGCCGCCATCTGCATAGCGCGTAAAACTCTGAGGCTATCTTCAATGAAAGTATCGGCGGCAACAGCGCGGAGAATCTTATTCTGCAAATCCTTGACGCCACTAAACGGGTCTACGATTTCATCAGTCAACGGGTCTTTCATAATCGCGTTGATGGTGAAATCGCGCCGTCGCGCCGCTTCCTTAAAACTCATGAACGGGTCGCCGTTGATAACAAAACCGCGATGCCCGCGCCCGGATTTCGATTCGCGGCGCGGCATCGAAACATCTATTTCAATTCTCTGTTCGGGAATTCCGGCATCGCCGGCAGGTTCATAAAATGCCACTTTATAAACCGCGAACTGTTCGCCGACGGTATTGACAGGAGCAAGGGATTGCAGAACGTCGCGCAGTCGGGTCGGCTCAAGATAGTAAACCTCGAGGTCAATATCTTTCGATTCAATGCCAAGCAACAAATCGCGCACCAGACCGCCTACAAGCATCGCCCGCCCGCCTGCCTCACGCACCGCTTCACAGATTGTTAAGACATAATTCGTCATTAGTCCGTAGTGCTTAGTCCGTAGTTTTTCACCGAAGAAGTAGCATAGGCTTCAGCCTGTGTTTTTCCGAACCACACAGACTAAAGTCTATGCTACTTCTTCGGTGAAAAACTACGGACTAAGCACTACGGACTACGGACTATTTAGCAAATTTGCGAATATAGGCGACCAGCGCGTTTATCTCCGCTGCATCTAATTTACCACCGAATCCGGGCATAGCTTCTTCGCCGTTTTTGATAACCGCCGCGTATTCGCCATCGCTCGATTCCTGCTGCACCTTTTTATTGGTGAAGTTTGGCGTGCCTTTGGTTACGCCTTTGCCGTCTTCGCCGTGACAGAGAGCGCACTTATCGTTATAGACAGTTTTTGCGTCTATCTGCGCGACGGATTTGGTTTCCACCGGCGGCGCAGTGGTATTGGTGTTCGTGGCGACCGTCTGGTTTGCCGGTTTCTCATTGGCGTTTTCCTGCGGCGGTTTCGCACAGGCAAAACAAGTTAGAAAAACAAAAACGCACAGCAGCGCAAGTTTCAAAGTTTTCATCCAATCAATCCTTTAGCAATTCGTACAACTTTAGAAGAGTCCGAGTTTCTGCCCAATGGTCTTTTCAATATCGGCAATGCCGACGCGCTCCTGTGCCATTGTGTCGCGGTCACGCACCGTTACCTGATTATCTTCCAGCGATTGATGGTCAACCGTAATGCAGAAAGGTGTGCCGACTTCATCCTGACGGCGATAGAGTTTGCCGATTGCCGCCGTATCATCATAAACCGCCCGCATCGAGCCGGTGCGCTGCAACCGTGTCTTCATCTCTTTTGCGAGAGTGACGATGCCCTCTTTATTTTTGGCAAGCGGCAGAACGGCAACTTTAATCGGCGCAAGGTCGCGGTGCAGTTTCAGCACGATGCGCTTATCGTCTCTTACTTCTTCTTCTGCATAGCCATCCATCAGGAACGCCAGAACCGAACGCGCTACGCCCGCCGACGGTTCAATGACATAAGGAAAGACGTGCTGATTCGCTTCATGGTCGAAATAGGTCAAATCGGCTGTCGAGTCAGGGTTGAGTCGTTTGCCTTCTTCGTTGAGCGGTTTCTTTGAATGCGAATGTAAATCGAAATCTCTGCGGTTGGCGATCCCTTCGAGTTCATCAAACTGTTTATCTTCGTCTTCGCGGTCGGGAAAGAAGCGATATTGCAAGTCAACGGTGCGCTTGGCATAGTGCGCCAGTTCTGCTTTCGGTTGTTCATACTGCCGCAGATTATCGGGATTCATGCCCAGCGACAGATACCACTGAAAGCGGTCTTCTATCCACTTATCGTGCCACTGCGCGTCGTTCATCTCCCCTTCTTTTAAGACGTGCGGCGGTTTGACAAAAAATTCAATCTCCATTTGCTCAAATTCGCGGGTGCGAAAAATGAAATTGCCGGGAGTGATTTCATTGCGAAAGGCTTTACCGATTTGGGCAATGCCAAACGGCAATTTGCGATTCGTTGAATCCAGCACATTTTTGAAATTGACAAAGATGCCTTGCGCTGTTTCCGGTCTCAAGTATGCCAGCCCGGATTCATCTTCAACGGGTCCAACCGTCGTTTTGAACATCAAATTGAACTGTCGCGGCTCAGTTAAATTAGTTGAGCCACAAACCGGACATTTGCCTTCGATTTTGTCTGCCCGCAGACGTGATTTGCATTCGCGGCAATCCACCAACGGATCGGAAAACGTCTCTTCGTGTCCCGAATAATGCCAGACCAGACGATTCATCAGAATACCGGCATCCAGCCCTACCATATCGTCGCGCTCATAGACGATGCTGCGCCACCAGGCGCGTTTGACATTATTGACCAGTTCGACGCCAAGCGGACCGTAATCCCAGACCGAGCCGAGTCCGCCGTAAATATCGCTGGATTGAAAAGCAAAGCCGCGCCGCTTTGCCAGAGAAGTAATTGTTTCAATCGTAACCATTGTTTGTCTTCGTTTATCCTTGTCCCCAAGCAGGAATTATTCTCAAAGTTGAACTGCTAACTATATACCAAAGCGGCTGATTTTAGAAGGTTCGCGCTCACAGCTTTGAGGCTCCCTATTGCAATTCCCCCGAAAGTGAATTACATTGAGCCTATGAACACGGATGAGCCAACCGAAAAACTGAAAGACGCGGCTGATTATGAAACGAAGCCAATAATGGAGCTAATTCTGGAGCGTGTAAATGCCATCGGCGCTGAACTGGCGGCGTTTCGTCAAGAAACCAATGTAAGACTTGAGACTCTGGAAAATGAGTTGCGGAACTTTAAGGAAGAAACCGCAGAGAACTTCCGAAAGGTGCAAGACGGTCTGGATATTCTTGCCAGTGATGTTATCAGCGTACGCGCCGATAGTAAGCGCCATGAACGGCGACTAAAGAATATCGAAGAATTAGAGCGTAAGGCTTCGTAAGATATTTAAGCGCGTCAATTATCATTAGCGCCAGCGACTCATTCTGCACAGGAAAATCATATTCAAAATCTGTATCTCTGCTCCGCCACAGGCTACAAATTGGCTTCGCGCCGCATCCAAATAAACGGTGATTCCCGTAGAGAGAATCATAGCTTTCACCGAAACCCTGAGAGGCAAAAATCTAAGCCGTCAGGGATGAACGTAGAAGGTGTTGGAGATTAAAGATTATGAAAAGAATAACAAATAAAATGATGGCTTTCGCAGTCGCGCTCTTTTTGGCTTCAACGGCGATGGCTGCTCCGGTGAAGGACAACAACGACGATACCTTTCAGACCGCTAAGGAAGTGCGAAAGAAATTGGTGACGCTGCCCTATTACGGCGTCTTTGACAATCTGGCTTATAAGATAGACGGCGATACGGTAACGCTGTATGGACAGGTAACGCGCCCGATTACCCGCAAGGATGCGGCAAAGCGCGTGGCAAAGATTGAAGGCGTTGAGCGCGTTGTGAATAACATCGAAGTTCTGCCGCTTTCGAGATTCGATGATGAAATTCGTATTCGCACCTATCGCTCGATTCAGCGTACCGCAGGGCTGTATCGCTATCTGTTGGGCGCAAATCCTTCGATTCATATTGTCGTCAAGAACGGCAATGTGACGCTGGAAGGCGTGGTTTCCACCAAGGGTGATAGCAATCTGGCGAATATCGCTGCCAGAAATGTTTCGGGTGTCTTTTCTGTGACCAACAATCTACAGATTGAACGCAACAGCTAAGACTAGCGGCTATTCAATCAGCCTAAACTCAGCCGAACCGGGCAGATTTTCCAGTCTGTCCGGTTCTTTTACGATTGTCAGTAAATCTTTTGTGAACCATAATAAGGATGCGACGTTAAAGCATCTTGCAATTACCATTATTCCATTCAGAAGTAGGAGCGAATGTCTATGGAAGTGAATTTACAAAATCAGAAAACATTATCAAAGCGTGTGCGAGCCATGATCTTTGCTCTGGCTCTATTTTTAGCGGGAGGCATCGGCTTTGGCGTTGAGCGCACCATTGCTCAACAATCGTCAGCGCCATTACCTTCGCCACAGGATTTATCGCGTACCTTTATCGGTATCGCCAAACAGGTTAAACCCGCCGTCGTCAACATTGATGTTACCGAAGAAGTCAAGCGCAACACCTCTTCGCTGCGACAACGCGGCGGTTCGCAGATTCCGTTCCCGTTCGAGTTACCCGATACGCCGCGCCGCCGACAAGGAACTGGCTCCGGCGTTATCGTTAGCCCGGATGGATACATTCTGACCAATGAACACGTCGCCGGCAAAGCGTCAAAGATGAAGGTCAAACTTTCGGATGGGCGTGAATTTACAGCCAAGCTGGTAGGCACAGACCCGGAAACCGATCTGGCAGTGATTAAAATTGACGCCGATAATCTGACCTATGCGAAACTCGGCAATTCCGACGTTCTGGAACAGGGCGAATGGGTGATTGCGCTGGGCAGCCCCTTCGGTCTTGACCAGACCATGACTGCCGGTATCGTTTCGGCGCTCGGACGTGATTTGTCGCGTACCGGACAGCAATTTACCAAATTCATTCAAACCGATGCTTCCATCAACCCCGGCAATTCCGGCGGTCCGCTCATCAATATGAACGGTGAAGTCGTCGGCATCAACTCGATGATCTATTCGCAGTCGGGAGCCAGCGAAGGCATCGGCTTTTCGATTCCCGCCAATCTTGCCTCAAAAATTTACGGGCAGTTGGTTAAGAACGGTAAAGTGCAACGCGGCTATTTAGGCGTAGGGTTATATCCAGCAAAAATAACTCCAGCACTTGCCAGAAGCTTAAACTTCAAAGGCACCGAGGGGGCGTTGGTTAGAGATCTGGCTGACCCACATGGTCCAGCAGCCAAAGCAGGTCTCAAGAGTGGTGACGTAATTATTGAAGTTGACGGCAAAGCAGTTACCTCTTCCAGTCAACTAATTGAAACCGTGGCCGATTTACCAGTTGGTAAATCGGTTAGAGTAAAATATGTGCGTGATGGCGTTGAGCAGACAGCCAATATTGTCTTAGCCGAACGTAATGTAAGAAACAACCAGAATGATCTGCCCGAAGATGAAGAAAACGAACCGGAAGAGACTGGCGTACTCGGTCTTGGCGTAACCAATGTCACACCGGAAGCCGTTACACAATTGAAATTGAAGGTTCGTAGTGGTGTGATCGTCACCAGCATTCAACCTGACAGTCCGGCGGCGGATGCCGGCATCAGCAAAGGCACGGTCATTTATCGTATGAACGGCAAACCGATTACCAATCGTCAGGACTTTCTCCGCGAAGTGGCAAATCTCAAAGGTGAAAAAGAGATTGTCTTACAGATTGAGCGCGGCGGCGTGATGGATTTTGTCACCGTGACGTTAGACTAAAACCAGTATCGAAGTGTACTTGCATTGAAGCGGGTGGGGTAGTTCTCGCCCGCTTTTTTATTTCAAGACTATCTGTTAATCCTGTAAATCCTGTCTACATCTCGCCCGCTTTTTTATTTGAACTCAAGCCCGCAATTCAGGCAGCGATTGGGGTCTTTAACGAGCAGAAAGAGCAGCGACAGAATGCAGACCAGAAAAAAACCGATGACCGCCACCAGCACAGCCCAGAGCGGCGTGCTGCCTTTCATTACACTGGTTGAACCGCAACGCGGGCAGCAGACGGCTCCCGGTATTGGCGCTGCCATCGGCATCGGCACTTGCGGCGCTTGCTGAAAATTCTGCGAATATGCAGGCGGCTGGCTGTATCCGGCAGATGGGTTGCTGTAACCGCTACCTGACTCCGGCGGCACGGAAGGGATATAGGAACTCGGACGCGGCGGCAGTAGCTCAAGCCCGCAGACGCGGCAGTAGCGCGAATCATCTCTATTTTGCGCGGCACATTTCGGACAGACCATGTGTGACCTTCCTGAAATTATCAAAGTCGCTAAAGACTGATGCAGACTATAGCTTTATTGGCGGCAGTGTCAATAAAAAGAACGCTCTGGATGAATTCAAGGAGAAAAAATTCTCTCCTGCGGTTTTGTCGCTTGTTGTTCGTATTGCTGCAAATTCACCGCTTGACAAATAAAAGCGCAATGCCTAATCTCGCTTTGTATTTCGCAGAGTAAATGATTTCAAATTCACGAGGTCGGCTTTCAAAAAGATTGACCGCCCTTACTATAAATATATAGGTTGCCGATTCGTAAATAAAAAAGAGCAGACTAGCATCGGCATTTCCGTTTATTGGATGCAGAAAGTTCCTGGTTTTCTGCCGCTTTTTTCCGAGCCTCACCGGCTTTCCTTGCATCGAGAATGAGTGAGTATAGCCCCAAACCTTATCTATATGGTCTCTCCGGCTCGTTGAGCGGCGCTCGTTTTCTCCTGCACACGCACAAAACCCTGCTCGGACGCGACGGCAACCAATGTCAGATTGTTCTCGAACAAGCGGTGGTTTCGCGGCTGCACGCGGCAATTGATGTAGACGACCAGGGCAACGCCTTTCTGACCGATTTGGGTTCCAGTCACGGAACTTTCGTCAATAATGAGCGCGTCACCCAAAGCCTCTTGCGCGACGGCGATACAATCGGACTCGGACCGCATGGCATTGTCGCCTTCACCTATCACTCCGGGAAAGCCATCTCCCCGCCGCCGCCTGCGCCACCGCGTTTTGAGCCACAGGTCGCGCCGCTACCGCTTGCTGCTCCCCGACAGACGCCGTTGCCGCCGCCTCCGGCGTCGCCGCCATCGGGGGTCAATGTGGCGCATCTGTCAACCGTCAGACTGGGACGCGCCCCCGATAATGAAATGGTTATCGAAGCGCCGGGAGTATCGCGCTACCATGCTTCTATTACTTACGCCAATGGCGCAGCGCCGTTATTGACCGATTTGGGCAGCGCCAATGGAACCTTTGTGAATGGTGAGGCGGTCTTGCAACCGCGCCTGCTAGCTGCCAACGATATGATCTTTCTTGGCGGCTGTCTCATCCGTATAGATGGTCGCCAAATCAAACGCTACGATCTCAGCGCCAGCCGCATCTGCGCCTGGCAGATTAGCAAACAGATTGGCAATAAAACCATTCTCAAAGACATTTCGCTCGCCATCAATCCGCGTGAATTCGTCGGGCTGATGGGACCGTCCGGTTGCGGCAAATCAACCTTGATGGATGCCTTGAACGCCTTGCGTCCAGCAACCGCCGGCGCGGTCTATATTAACGAACTCGACCTCTACCGCAATTTCGACGCCTTGCGCCGTTCGATAGGTCATGTACCACAACGTGACATTTTGCACGATGCCCTTTCTGTGGAACGAACCCTCTACTATGCGGCGCAACTGCGACTACCGGCAGGAACCGCCAGCGGACAGCTTCAGCAGACGGTCAACGAAGTCATTGAGGTCGTTGGACTCAGCGACTTTCGCAGCAATCAATTCCGGCAGCTATCGGGCGGGCAGCAAAAGCGTTTAAGTCTCGCCATCGAGTTGCTCACCAAACCGAGTTTCATTTTTCTTGATGAGCCAACATCGCCGCTTGACCCGGAAACCACCGAAAACATGATGGCGCTGTTTCGCCGGTTGGCTGACGAGGGGCGCATTATCGTCATGGTGACGCACAAATTTGAGAAGTTTGAACTGATGCACCAGGTTACCATCTTAACCAAAGGCGGGCGGCTGGCATTCTTCGGACCGCCGCAAGCGGCGCTTGCCTATTTCGATTGCAAAGAGCCTGCGGAAATCTATCGTAAAATTGCTGCCCGTGATCCCGAAGAGTTGAGCCAGAGTTTTCAGGCGTCGCCCGTCTGTCGCACCTATGTCACCGAGCGCATCGCTGAAGCCCAGGAACTCGCTCGCACCTCCGGGCAGTATGCCGGACTGAATGCCGCACAACGCGGCGTTGACCGCAAATTCGGGCTTGGGCAATGGCTGACCTTGACACAACGCTACCTCGAAATCAAATTGAAAGATACGCGCAACACGCTGCTGTTGTTGTTGCAAGCGCCGCTCATTGCGCTGATTCTCTCGCTCATCACCGGCAAAAGTGTCAACGACGGCAAGGCGCTCTTTATCGCGGCGATTATCTCCATCTGGTTTGGCGCGAATAATGCGATACGCGAAATTGTCGCCGAAACGCCCATTTATATGCGTGAGCGATTGGTGACGCTGAAAATCCCCTCTTATGTATTCTCCAAGTTCGCCGTGTTGAGCGGCCTTGCCTTGATTCAATGTCTTTCGTTTACCGGCATTCTCATTTTACTGGAGCGTTTCCGCGGCAGCGATTTTCTCTGGCTGCTGTTGATTCTCTATTTGACCTCACTTGGCGGCATTGCCACCGGGCTGTTCTGTTCGGCGCTGGTCAATTCAAGCGAAAAAGCCATGAGCATTCTGCCGTTACTGCTGATTCCGCAACTATTATTGAGCGGCTTTCTCAAACCGCTTGATGACATTCACCTCAATGCCGCTACCAATAAAGCGGTGAGCGCCGCCGATTACCGGCGTTATGAAGATAGCCGGTCACAAAGCGCGGCCGCGTCCAGAGCGACGCCGCCCAATCCGCCTACCGCTATGGCTCCGATTACGAAGCGCGACGGTATCGGTATAGCACAATACGCCGCTGATTTGATGATTGCTCGCTGGGCGATTGAAGGGCTGGCGCACGTCGTCAGTATTGATGATAAAAAGGCGCGTGATGAGTTAGCAACGCAAATGTCAATGGTGGAATATCAACAGGTGTTGAATAACCGCCTGGAGAGCGACATTACCAAAGCGTATCGCCGCCGGGTGTGGTTCGATGCGGCAATTTTAAGTCTCTTTGCCGTCGTCTTTCTCAGCTTGACGATGTGGGCAATGAAACGCAAAGACACGCTGTAAGACAAATGCTCAAGGTACAACAGGTTGTCAGGCTGTTGCTACGATGCGGTTCAATACTAACTACGGAAAGCGCCCCTTGCCTGCCAGATGCAAGCAAGATGTCGCGCTTTTCTTCCTGAGTGTCTGGTACAGCGAGCCGCCACAGGCTGGCAGCCTGTGGTACGTTTTGGGTGAGCAAGCAACTGTTCAGACGCTGAAATTGTTTCACCGGAGGGGATATGGTCTGTAAACAATGCAACGCCGCATTGCGGGAAGGATTGAAGTTTTGCGGTTCGTGTGGCGCGTCCGTGGCAACCGCCAACCTTCGGCAAAAGTGTCTCTATTGTGGTACGGAAATGGCGACCAAGATGAAATTTTGCGTCGGCTGCGGACGTCCGGCGCTGGCTTCCAGACCCCTGCAAAATAGGCCTCAACCATTGCCCCTGCCAGCGCCGCTGCCACCCTACGCAATGCCGCCAATGCCGCCCGCCGCGCCGCCGTTTGCTCAGAATCCGCCCTTCCAGCCGCCCGTGCCGCCGCCATTTTCCACGCCGCAAACGCCGCCGGCAAACAACGATTACCGCTACGCGGCGACATCGCCACCACGGCATACGCCGTTGCCGCAACCCGGTGACGCGGCAACAACGGAAGGGAAAGCCAATGCCGCCGCCCCGACCATCAGCCTGTCGGCAGCCATCATCGGCGTCATCTGTTTCTTTCTGCCTTGGGTGCAAGTCAGTTGTGTCGGGATGCGGAAAACCGTCAACGGCGTGCAGATTGCCGGAGATATGGGACTCGGCGAAGTCTGGCTTGTGTTGCTGGCGATGCTTGCCGCCGTGGCTTTCGCAGTTATTCAGTTGGTCAATCGAAATAATGCGCTGTTGAATCGCTTGCTCAGTCTTGCCACCATCGGTACAGGATTGTTACCGCTTCTTATTGTCTTGTTTGAGTACGTGCGTTTCAGTAATGAGATTTCCAGAGTCAAAAATTCCGATCCTTACGGCTTCGGGCGCTTGGTCGGCGGAGCGATAGAAAATTCAGTCAGCTATGAATTCGGGGCCTATCTGGCAATTATTGCGGCGCTGGTCGTCGCCCTCGGCGGAGCCATTCACTTTTTCGGCTCCCTGAATCAAAAGCCGCGACCCGGGTAAAGGTTACTGGCATTCAATTGATCCTGGGAGCGCAGGCATCTTGCCTGCTTGCACTCAGCAGGCAAGATGCCTGCGCTCCCAGACTATTAGGGTAAAGGCTTGGTTGTCTGTCGTTGCGGTGGCGATAGGCAAAAGAAGAAAGCCGCGCCTTCGCTTCTCATAGTGGAAGACGAAACGACTGTTGCATTGCATAACCATTTCTGAGGAAAAATATGTTTTGTACAAAATGCGGACATTCAGCAACCGATGATAGCCGTTTCTGCCCGAAATGCGGCGAGGTGACAACGCCGACGGCAACCCTTGTCAGTCCGTCAACGCCGCTGTCACTGACCGGCGCAGCAGGCTCACCCATGCCGTCACCATCCCAGCCGTTGCCACAAGGCGGTACAGGACTGGCAGGCTCTTCGCGGTCGGGAACGCGGGCGTATGGCGCACCGTCGCCGGAGTTGATCGGTCACGTCATAGACCACAAGTATCGCCTTGATTATCGCATCGGCACAGGCGGTATGGGCGTCGTCTATCGCGCCACACGCTTGATGATTGGCGATATTGTCGCCGTCAAGATTCTCCATAAAGAGCAGGTTGCCGACGCCAAAGCAGTTGAGCGATTTCGCCGCGAAGCGCAGGCAGCAGCACGGCTCAAACATCCGAACGCCGTAACGATTTATGATTTCGGCGTTTGCGGTGACGGCTTGATCTATCTGGTGATGGAGTTGGTCGAAGGCGACAATCTGCGGCAGATCATTCAACAACAAGGCGCGATTGCCGCCGCGACGACAGCAGAGATTATCACGCAAGTCTGCGCCGCCCTTGATGAAGCGCACACCAATCACATCGTGCATCGGGATTTGAAGCCCGATAACATCATCGCCCGCTATACCACCAACGGCATCCGCGTTAAGGTGCTGGATTTTGGCATTGCCCGGATGCGCGATGTTTCTGCCACGACCGGCAATTTGACACAGACCGGCGCGGTGATGGGAACGCCGCATTATATGTCGCCGGAGCAATGTCTGGGCGAAGAGTTAGACCACCGTTCCGACATCTACAGCATTGGCATCGTGCTTTACGAGATGCTGACCGGCACCGTGCCGTTTAATTCGCCCGCTTCCACCGCCGTTATTATTCAGCACGTCAATCAACCGCCGCCGCCCTTGCGCTCCATTAACATCAGCATTGCTCCGGCGGTCGAAGCGGTTGTCCTGCACGCCTTACAGAAACGCCGGGAAGACCGCCCGCAAACCGCAGGAGCCTTGGCGCGGGAGATGCTGACGGCAAGCGGCGGCGCACTGTCGTCATCGCTGTTATCGAACACCGGGCTGTCGAGCATTCTGACCGGCAATGCCAAACCGGAGACTGCGCCAACGGTGCATTTTCCGCCTCCGGGTTTGCCGCACCCGACGCCGCCCGGCTTGCCGCAACAGCCGCCGGTTATTCCCGGTCAACACACGCCACAGCAGCCACCGGGGCAATATGTGTCAGGGGCGAATCAGTATGCGCCGCCCACAGTAAAGAAGAACTATCTCGTGCCAATTCTGGCGGCGGCAGTTGTCGCTTTGGCGCTCGCCATCGGTGTCTGGTTGTTCCTGAAAAGCCGCCAGAGCAGCGTGCAGAGTGACAAGCCAACGACCACAGCCGCCCCTGAAATCGTCGTCCCCGTCGGTATGTCTTACGTTGCGGGCGGCGAATTTCTCATGGGCAGCAATGACGGACCGATTGCAGAACGTCCGCAGCATAAGGTTATTCTCAATCCCTTTTTCATAGACCTCAATGAAGTCACTTGTGAGGACTATCAGAAGTTTATTCTTGCTACAGCACGCACTGCGCCGTTAGGTTGGACAGGCACACAATACCCCATAGGGTCAGCACGTCAACCCGTTATGGGAATTTCGTGGGACGATGCCAGCGCCTATGCGTCATGGGCGGGCAAGCGTTTGCCGACAGAAGAAGAATGGGAATATGCCGCCCGCGGCGCAAATAATCTTCGCTATCCCTGGGGCAATGATTGGAAAGAAGGCATGGCAAATATTGAAACCTCTGCTATCGGTCATGTGTCAGATGTCAGCTTTCATTCGGAAGGAAAATCGCCTTTTGGTTTGTTCGATATGATTGGCAATGCCTGGGAGTGGACAGCCAGCAAGTATGAACCTTATCCTGGTGGGCAATTAGATGATAAGAAACCGGGAGAATTGCGAGTCATTCGCGGCGGCTGCTATGTAAGCGGCAAGGAGCAGGCGACGACCACCTTTCGCTTAGGTTCTCCGGCACGAACCGAGGGGCTATACAGCCGGGAAGTCTACTCGGAAACCGGCTTTCGCTGTGCTAAAGATGCACCTTCATCTTCAGTGAGATAAAAGGAAATTCACCAAATCGGCAGCCGGTGTTAGAGTACAAACTTCAGTTTGGTTGTAGGCTGAAACATAGATTAATAAGGCTCACCACAAACCGTGAAAGACAAGGCAATGAGTATGGTTAGGTTCGGGAAAAAGGGTTCGCTCCTTACGCTACGACCAAGCTGAAGATTGTACTCTAACGCCCGTCTGCAAACATCTCTGCTTTTCGCGTAAGATGAGTTAAGTAAGATTGTGAGGCTGAATTATGAATAGATTTTCTAAATTTTCATTCGCTCTTCTTTTGGCGTTTGTCTTGTTTTGTGCTTCAACAAACTATGCGTTTCAGGGCAGAGGCGGAGAAGGCATTAAACCAAATTCACCTGGCAAACCTTCTACTCCGGTAACGCCGACGCCGAAGGGAAGAGGGAAAGGGAGAAGCCCTACGAAAAAACCACCCGTGGCGAAACCATCGCCACCGTCAACGGCTCCGGCTCCGACGACTCCGGCTTTGACGCTTGCCGAATTGATTGTCAACGCCAATTCGTCGGGCTGCACAGTTATCGTTGATGGCGAGGTAAAAGGCACAACTAACAGCGCCAATACCTTAAAAATTGCGGCGCTCAAACAGGGCAACCATACCATTATCATTCGCAAAGACGGCTACCGCGAAGAGAAGCGCGAAGTCGCGCTGGTTGCCGGACACAGCGAAACGCTGACGGTTGAACTCAAACCCATATTGAGTTTAGCCGACGCCCTGACAAAAGCCGAAGAGGATTACCGCGCTGAAAAATACGGCAATGTAATTGAATCGCTGACGGAGATAGTCAAGACCAACCCGGAGAATGCGCGAGTCAATCTGCTGCTCGGCAAGAGTTACTATATGCAAGGCAAAGCCGACAGTTGGCTCTATCTCGAAAAGGCTTTCAATCTCGGAGAGCGTATCGAACTGCCAGTGAAACACCGTCACGGCGGTAACCTCCTCAAAGGCAAAATTTCCGAGCTATGCACTGGCATTGTGGTCTTTCAAAAGAGCAGTTTTGAATTTCATACCAAAGACCGCAAACCCGATGAAGAGGATTTCATTGTTACTGCCAGCAAGATTTTGCAAATCAAGAATGAGGCGGCAGAAAGCGGTAAACTCTTCGTGGAAGTGTTAGTGTCAAAGGGCAGAAAAGAAGCAAAAGAGAAATATGATTTCTATTCCATCCTTGCCGATGTCGGGCGCGACAAAGGGCTGGCGACAGTTTCCTGTAGTGGCGCTCGTTGTCAGAATATGATGGAGACGGTTTACAAGCTGCTACAAAAGTTTAAGCAATAAGCCGGCAGACAAAATGAAAATCAGGTTTAGAGTTACGCCTTCAGGCGTGATTGGTCTGCGGTACATCACGCCTGAAGGCGTAACTCTGAACTTGTCCGCCTACTATCGGTATTGAGGTGTCTATGATTTGTTCCCATTGCCAGCAACCGAATCATCCGGCAACGCATTTCTGTGTGCATTGCGGCGCGAGCGTGGCGTCAGCAATGGCGCTGCGTGACCGCTATGCGCCGACGGTTGTGGATGAAGCACGGCAGCAGGAACCGTTGCTGCAAGCGGCAATGCGTGAAGATTTAATCGGCAGAACCATTGCCGGCAAGTATCGCCTCGAAGCGCAACTCGGCAAAGGCGGCATGGGCGCGGTCTATCGCGCCAGACGCTTGAGCATTGGCGACGCGGTAGCAGTAAAAGTCCTGCTGCCGAAATATGCCAACCGCACAGACATCATTAAACGCTTTCGCATTGAAGCGCAGGCGGCGGCTCGCCTGCATCATCCGAACGCCGTTATCATTTATGATTTCGGCGTTTCCGATGAAGGGCTGATGTATCTGGTCATGGAGTTGCTGGAAGGCAAAAGCCTCCGCGAAGTTCTTGCCGTACAGGGGAAACTTGCGTCCACAAAAGTTTATAAAATCATCTCGCAGATTTGCGACGCTCTCGACGAAGCCCACGCCTGCAATGTCGTGCATCGGGATTTGAAACCCGATAACATCGTCGTCGCCGCAACGACACACGGCATAACCATCAAGGTTGTTGACTTCGGCATTGCCAAACTGCTCAATGCGGCGGGCGAGGACGACAGCCTGACCCGTACCGGCATGAGAATTGGCACACCTGTCTATATGTCGCCGGAGCAGTTTTTCGGCAAAGCCGTTGACCACCGCACCGATATTTACAGCTTGGGGGTTATGCTGTACCAGATGCTTACCGGCGCGTTGCCATTTCGGCACAGCAACCCGCAAGCCCTTGCCGCCTTTCACGCCAACGGCGTGTTGTCGCTGCCGGAGTCAGGCATTGCGCCGGAACTGCAAGCGGTCATCCGTCGCGCTATGGCAAAGAATCCTGACGAACGGTATCAAAGCGCCGGTGAGTTGGCAGCCGCTTTGAAAGCCGCCATCAAAAATACGGCAAGCCGACCGGCAATACCGAGCCAGCCCCCGGCGGCAGCGCCGGCAATACCGCAATCGCCGCCCTTAGTCAACGCCGCCGCGCCGCCACCGCTGCTGTTGCCAAGTCCGCCGCCGGCTTACGCCCTGCCTGCGCCCGTTGCCGCATCGCCGGCAAAGACGTTGGCGATTGTCGCCTTGCTGGGGTTGATTCTGCTGCTTGCAGTTATTTTGGTTATGCTCTGGCGGGGCGCGGCGTTTTCATCCGGCAAGCAAAGTTCGCTTAGTCCGCCGACAACGACGCTCAAGCCCGCGCCCGAAGCGGAAACTCCGGGCATTGCGGTTGCCGAATTACTTGGCAAAGCCGAAAGCGATTTCCGCAATGCTCGTTATCAGGAAAGCATCGCCGCCTGTAAAGAGATTCTCTCCGCGCTGCCGGAGCATCCGAAAGCCAATCTGCTTGCCGGACAAAGTTATTATAATAGCGGCAGTTCTCAAGGCGTTGCCTATCTTCTGAAAGCCATCGCCACCGGCGAGAAGGTCAGGCTTGCCGTCAAACATCATCATTACGAAGGAATGCTAAACACCGATGACGGTTTTTGCGCCGGAGGCTTGATTTTCCAGAAAAGCAGCGTATCGTTCCAAGCGGATGAAAACCGGGAGCATAACTTTAGCATTGCTCTCAATCAGATTGCCGGGTTGCAAAACGAAGCGGCGAATAGCGGGCGCATTCACTTGAAAATCCCGTTTCGTGGCGCACTCGAAAACTTCAATATCTATCCGCCGGTCGCCGGACTCCTGGAAGGCAGTTTGCGAACCTCAGCCTATTGCACCGCCGCCGCCTGCCGACCGATGGCGGAGACCATCTATCAATTGCTTCGTCAAACGATAGCGGGTCAATGAAGTGAGAGGAGTTTAGAGTACAAGCTTTAGCTTGCCTTTGCTACAGGCAAGCTAAAGCTTGTACTCTAAACCTTATCCCGCTTTGCTAAACCACTACCGTCAAACGAAGCCATGAGCGATGCAGGAGAGAACGATGATTTGCCCCAGTTGTAAGAGTTTTGTCGAAGACTATAATCGCTTCTGTACGGAGTGCGGCGCGTCCTTCAACACACCCGCCGGCAGCGCCCCCTTCACCGGCGCAGCCGCCAGTGGGCGCACCAACCCGACGCCGCCGCGCCCGCCAAGCGAATCGCTGATTGGCGTAACCTTAGATGGCAAGTATCGCATAGACGGGTTGATTGGCGCGGGCGGCATGGGTTCGGTCTATCGCGCCACCCGGTTGATGATTGGCGATCAAGTCGCGCTCAAGCTGATGCGGAGCGAACTGCTTGCCGACCAACACGCCGTGGAACGCTTTCGCCGCGAAGCCCAAGCCGCCGCCCGTTTGAAGCATCCGAACGCCGTGGCGATTTATGATTTCGGCGTTTCCGCGCAAGGCTTTATCTATATCGTTATGGAACTGGTTGACGGGCAAAGTTTGCGGCAAGTGATTCGCCAGCAAGGGGTGTTGACCGCCGCCGCCGCCGCCGAAATTCTCCGGCAATCCTGCGCCGCGCTCGACGAAGCGCACCGCCAGAACATCGTCCACCGCGACATCAAACCCGATAACATGATCGTCCATGCGACCAACACCGGCTTGACCGTTAAGGTACTTGATTTCGGCATTGCCAAGTTGCGCGATTTGTCGCCAACGGCAACCAATTTAACACAGACCGGCGGCGTGGTCGGCACCCCGCATTATATGTCGCCGGAACAGTGCGTCGGCGAAGAGATTGACCATCGCTCGGATATTTACAGTCTCGGCGTTGTACTCTATGAATCCCTGACCGGTACCTTGCCGTTCAATTCCCCGAACCCGGGAGCCATCGTCGTGCAGCACGTCACGCAGCCGCCGCCACCGCCCCGCGCCATCAACCTGAGCATCACGCCATCCGTTGAAGCCGTCATCCTTCATGCTATGCAGAAACGGCGCGAAGAACGCCCGCAAACCGCCGGGATGTTGGCACAGGAGTTTATCAACGCCGTTCAAGGTGTGCCGTTGGTTGCCAACCCGACAACCGGAGCCATGCCGCAACCGCAAATCCCGACTGGCGCAGGTGCAGCTTATGCGCCGACGGTGCAGATGCAATACCCGCAGATGTCGGGCGGCACTCCGGCGACGCCCTTTCCACTGGCTCCGGCTATCGGGCAATGGCACAGCGGGTTGCAAGCCGCCGCGCCGAAAAAGAGCAAAGCGATTCCCGTGCTACTCGCGGTTGCCGTTGTCTTGCTGATTGCTATTGGAGTTGTCGTTTTCCTCACCATGACCTCAGTGAAATCCAGCATCCTGAACGAAGCCAAGAAGGGCAATCTGGTCAAACCGGAAGGCAGCAGCGCCTATGATCTCTATTTCAAAAACAAGAGCGATTTGAAAGACGCCGATAAGACCGAGATTGCCAATCAGGTGACCAGCGATCTGGAACGGCGCGGCAATGAGATCATGGCGCAGTTGAAGAATGACGCCAATGAATCAGAAGCGGAGTGGAATGAAGCGATAAAAATTTATACCTGGTTACATGATTTGAAAGCGAGTTCGTCCTATGAAGCGCGGCGCTACTTTTCGCAAGCAAGTCTGGCATTTTCCCGCAAGGACTATACGAAAGCCTTGTCGGATTATCGCAGCGCCGTCGAAAAAGATGGCAATTGGGCGCTGGCAGCCAATCGCCTTGGGCGCACCTATGTCAACTTAAAGGATAAAGAGAGCGCCCGACAACATTACATTCGGGCGACACAATTGGAGCCAAACTGGATTTATCCATGGATCAATCTGGGCGGTCTCTATGTTGACCTGAACGAACCGTATAACGCCCAAGAGGCGCTGCAACGGGCGCTACAAATTGACCCGAACAAAGCCTCTGTACACTGGATGATGGGACAGACCTATGAAAAGATGGAGCGTTGGTGCGATGCGGTCAATGAGTATACGACAGCCGTAAATAATGCTTACAACTCAGGCAAAGACCCGGGCTTTACTGTTGACCGAGTCAAAGCCAGAATTGAGCAACTAACCTCTCGATACTCCTGTTATTGAAACACTGTGGAATTAGAATGAGGCTCAAACTCCGTTATTTCGCTCTCGTAACCGGCATTTTTATCGTCCTGCTCATCGTTTTCGCGTGGTGGGCATTCGCGCCTTATCGCAATCTCGATCTGCTCATTGTCAACGGGCTGGTGGTTGACGGCACAGGCGGCGATCCGCGACTGTGTGATATTGCCGTGCGTGACGGCAAAATTGTCGGCATGAGTAGCTGGCGCTTTTTCTTCTCCAAGCCCAAGACAAAGATAGATGCGGGCGGGCGCATTGTCGCTCCCGGTTTTATTGATGTTCATACCCATATAGAGCCAAATCTGCCTTCCGCCAGCGTTTTTACGCCGGCAAACTTTCTTCGTCAGGGTGTTACAACGCTGATTACCGGCAATTGCGGACGCTCGCGCACCAATATCGAGGGAATGTTCAAAACGCTGGAAAAGCACGGCAGCGCCATCAACCTGGCAACTCTTGTAGGTCATAACAGCATTCGCAAAGAAGTTATGGGCGATGCGCCGCGAACCCCAACTAATGACGAATTTAATCGAATGTTGGCTTTAACCGAGCAGGCGATGAAGGAAGGAGCCATCGGGCTTTCGACCGGGCTGGTCTATGTGCCGGGACGATTTGCCCATCGCACAGAAGTCATCGCCCTTGCCAAGGTGGTGAAGCAATATGAGGGTATCTATGCCTCGCATATCCGCGATGAAGCTCATGACGGCGTGGCAGCCATCAAAGAAGCCATTGATATTGGTCGCAAGGCTGGCACACCCGTAGAAATTTCGCACTTCAAGTGTTCCGGTCCGCGCCAATGGAACACCATGTTGAGCCGTTTGCATCTGGTTGAACAGGCTCAGGCAGAAGGGCAACAAGTCAACATTGATGTCTACCCTTATGACCGTTCCAGCACCACAACCGATGTGTTATTGCCCGATTGGGCAGTTGGCGATAAACGCAACGGCTTACGTGAAATTGCCAAAACTCCCGCGCTTAGACAACAACTGCATAATGATATTTATGTCCGCTTGAAACAAGATGGCTGGCAAGACCTCTCTCATGTACGGTTGGCATACAGTAAACCGGAATGGATTGGTAAAACTCTTGCGGAAGCGCCAAAGCCCGCCGCCACCTTAGATGGACAAATTGAGAATTTAATTTCGATTTCCCTGCTCGGCGGCGCTCAGGCGATTTACGGCGATATGAAAGAGAGCGATGTGGAGCAAGTCGTGGCAGCGCCGTATGGCGTTTTCGGCAGTGATAGCGCGGTGCGCGATGCGGAAGGTGTTTACAAGCCACATCCTCGCGGCTGTGGCACTTTTCCAAAGATTTTTCGGCTTTATGTAAGGGAAAAAGCGATTCTTACATTGAGCGAAGCTGTACGAAAAGCGAGCAGCGAAGCGGCGCGAATTTTCGGGTTAGAAGATCGCGGCATCCTGAAAGAAGGGTACTGGGCTGACATCGTGATTTTTGACGCTGCGACGATTGAAGACCGCGCCGATTATGAACAGCCCTTTGCCGAACCGAATGGCATAGATTACGTTATCGTCAATGGCGTCATTACCGTTGATCATGGCAACCTGGTTGACGTGAAGCCCGCGCCCGGAATGCCGCTGCGGAAAAAGAAGCCGGAGTCGCCAAGCTGAAAAATCGGCTTATTGCTGCAAAGTTTCACCCTTACAAATAACCAAATCAATTTGACAGGTTGCAGTACGGCGTGTAGGATTTGCGCGTTTTGCAGTAAAGGTAGTGGGAGGAAGACTGAAGTTGAAGTTAAAGTTTTGCGCGTTTGTTTCTTTAACACCGCAGACGCTCTCTGCTTTAGCTCTTATCATCACTACAAGATTCACCCAAGATGAAAAGGAGAAAAAGCATTGAAAGAACAAGGCACAGTGAAATGGTTTAACGCTACAAAAGGCTATGGTTTTATCACGCGCTCAAGCGGTGATGATGTCTTCGTGCATTATTCAGCAATTGAGTCTGAAGGCTATCGCACCTTAAACGAAGGACAGATGGTTGAATTCACCCTCATCCAAGGTCCCAAAGGGCTAGCCGCATCAAACGTCATTGCCGTGTAGCTTTAACAACTTCAAACGGGGCTTGTCAGCAATCTGCAAGCCCCGACTTTCTTTCCCTTCCGCCGCTATTTTCAATCCTGACTGCCTCATTTCTTACTTACTCACCTTACGCAGCTTGAAGGAAACAATAAATGTTTAACCCCAAAGAGAGTCGCTCGGATGTGCGAGATGGGAATTGAAGTTTCCAGTTGCAGCTCTGCCGCTTGGATGTATTGAAGTTTCTTATTGCGGCTGTGCCGCTTGGATGTGCGGAATGGCTTCGCCTTTCCGGGAGCGTTGGCTTACTTTTCGCGGCTGCGCCGCCACGAGGCTCTGCCTCGATTCAACCGTGCTATGACAGATGAGATGTTGCCCGATAAGCTGGCGGTAGGCAAAGTATCGAGGCAGAGCCTCGTGGCGGCTGCGCCGCCAGAAAATAAAGCAGCCAGCCAGCGGAAAGGCGAAGCCATTCCGCACATCCAAGCGGCACAGCCGCGACTAACACAGCGTTATCGTTCCCAAGCTGCGCTTGAGTTACTTATTCGGAATCTGTAACTGTACGCCTTTGCCACCGTCATAAACGATGGTCAATGCGCCTTGATGCCCTTTGATGCCTTCGGCTCTGGCGCGTTCGAGTTCGAGCAGCAATTCCAATCGTTTAATTTCCAGCAGCGCCGGATTGGCATACGTTTGCGCTTCAATCTGCTTGGTCTTGGCGGCAACTTCGGCAGCTTTGAACCGCGCTTCTTCCGCCTGTTGCTGCTTTTCGTTGGCGACCACAGCGGAAGCGGCTTGCTCGATGCGGTCATCAAGAAAATCGGGGTTGCCAATCTGCACACTATCAAGCAACAGATAAAGCTGGCTGTTGAGTTGCGGACGTAGCGCCTCGACAATGCGTTTTTGAATCGCTTCCTGATTGGCATAGATTTCGTAAGCGCCATACTCGGCAAAGGCATTACGCGCTTCGGTCTGTACTAAGCCGTGCAGAATTTCGTTACGCCGTTTGTGGCGTTCTGCTTCGTTGAAACCGAACTTCCGCAGATAGTCGCTTATATCGGCGGCATCGGCTGAGGTTCCGGCAGTGACGCTAACCGGCACTTGCAAAGCGGCGTTATCTTTAGAGGTGACACGCGGCGTAGTCGTTTCGGTGAACGATTTGAGGTTGACTTCGTAAGCCTCCCATCCCGGAGTGAGAGTTGTAAACCAGCCGTCAGAGGGGCGATAGACTCGCTGGATGGAGCCAAAGTGAGTCGTTACTTTTACCGTGCCTTCATTGGTATAACGAATGTTCTTTCTGAGTACATTCAAAAATACCAGCGCGGCGATGAGGATTAGCCCGATAATGATCCACGTCTTTTTAGAGGTCATTCATTCTCCGTTTCAATTTTGAAAGCCTATCCTGGGAGCGCAGGCATCTTGCCTGCTTGAGGCGAGCAGGCAAGATGCCTGCGCTCCCAGGATTGCTCCCAGAGTTTTTTTCGTATGATCTATGACGCAAAGGCGAAACCGAATCTGACCGGCAGCCATAAGAAAATTCGCAAATCGGCTCATATTTTTCTGGTGATTGTGATAGACTGATTGCCTCTCGAATGGATATGGAGTCGCCACTTCATTACTTTTGCACCGTTGAATCCGAGGTGAAGCCGACGGGCTTGTTCATCAAACTGGCAGGAGAACCGCTTATGGCTAGGAAAGATTCAGGTTATTTTTTCGATGCAGGACGCGCTGAAAGTCAAATCTACGAACCGGATGAAGAGATAAAACAGGAATTCGCCGAGGCGCAATCACTGGTTTCGACTGAAAACCAACTTGCTGGGGAATCGCTGCTCAGTAGCAACTTTCAGCCGCATCATCAGGAAACTAATGCAATCAATGACGGCGAAGAGGCAGTTGGCGGCTTCACCACGACGCCGGATAATGATCTGGTTGACGAAATGGGTGAAGCCATAGGCTTGGTCTACGCCGACGATGAGCCGTTGCACACCACCGAAAAAGTCACGGCGCGTGACCGCCATCGCTGGGAACTTGACCCCGCTTCTTCGGAAGACTACCGGCGGCGAGTCAATCACGAAGGCGAATAATTGCCGCAGCATAGGGCTTGGCATACATGATAAATGCGCCTCTGCTTCATCCCGGCGGGCGCGGGCTGAGGTTGTGTGCCGCTAGCATTTTGCTATAATTGGCGGCTTCAATAATTTACTGATAGAGCGAAGGAGTATGATGCGTAAAAGAATTTCATTCTCAATGATCATAGCGTTGGCGCTGGTTTTAACTACCGTGCAGGCAGACACCATCCGCTTAAAGAATGGCAGCGTTATTAAAGGAAAAGTGACGAGTTTTGCTGACGACCAGTTTACCGTAATGCTTGATACCGGTTCCGGTCGTAATAAAAGTAAAGCGACTCTCGATATTGCCGATGTTGCCAAGATAGATTTCGATTCCTCAACCTCCATCGCCACCGAGACCAGCGCCCCCCGCGAAACCGCTAGCGAAACTCAACCTGTGGAAGAACCGCGCAATACCGTTGCCAAAGAACCTGTGAAAGAGAACCCGCGTGATAATGTCCGCGAAGCGCCGCCGGTTGACCCAAGCCTGAAAGCCAGCAGCAAAAACAGTAAGAACCGCAAAAACGAACCGAAAGCCGAGCCGAAAGTAGAGGTCATCAACCCCGAATCGCAGCCAACAGCAACCGACACCACGCCAACGGAAAAACCGAGTGCGCCGGAGACGCCGCCCGCCGAAACGCCAACGCCGCGCAAACTGGCAGGCGCGAAAACTATCAATGTCGAAGTGGCGGCAAAACGCGACTGGACAAGTTCCGGCGTCATCGTCAAACGCGGCGACCGGGTTCGCATTACAGCAAGCGGCAATATCACGCTCGACCCGTCAGGACAGACTACCGGACCGGATGGGCTTGATGCGCCCGATTCCCGTAAATTGATGAGTGATCGCCCAACTGGCGGCTTGATTGGCGTTATCGGCGCAGACAATGATGATTTTATGTTCATCGGACGGACGATGGAATTTACCGCCACCCGCGACGGACTGCTTTTCCTGTCGGTCAACGAAGGCACATTGACCGATAATTCCGGCTCGTTCAAAACCGTTATTGAAATTCAGGCGGCACGCACCGCCAGCCGATAACATTACCGCAAACGACTTGCATAATCTGCTATGGCTAGCTGTTGACTCAGGAAAAGCGACAGCTAGCCATTTTGTCTTGCCTGAAAAACTTTGACAAAGAGATAAGCAGAAGGTTATGATGCTCGTTCATCTTATCGGGGCGTGGCTCAGCCTGGTAGAGCGCTCGGTTCGGGACCGAGAGGTCGATGGTTCAAATCCATTCGCCCCGATTTTTCAAAATCAATGCGTAAGCGGAAGCCTCAGCTTCCGCTTTTTCTTTTCAGCCATGCCGGAAAAAATAGAGAAAAAGAAACAGACCTCTGTACGGAAGTCCGGGAAAAGTCTGCTTGCCGGTTATGAAGAGTTCGTTGCCGACTTGAAGACGCGCATTCGCACCGCACAAATCAAAGCGGCGCTTGCAGTCAACAGTGAACTGATTTCTCTTTATTGGGAAATTGGCAAAGGTATTGTTGAGCGTCAGGAAAAAGCCAATTGGGGCGATGAAATTTTGCATCGGTTGAGCGCCGATTTGATGAAGGCTTTTCCTGAGATGAAGGGCTTCTCGCGGGCAAATCTTTACCGGATGCGGGCTTTTTACCTAGCACATCGAGAGCAAGCGGAATTTGTCGCACAAGCTGTGCGACAAATTCCTTGGGGACATAACATTTTCATTTTTGAGAAAATCAAATTCCCTGATGCACAGCTTTGGTACATCCAACAGACGATTGAAAATGGCTGGTCGCGCAATGTTCTTCGTCATCACATTGACACCGATCTTTACCGGCGACAAACGACGGCTGAGAAGACGACGAATTTCTCCTTAACCTTGCCGCCGTTGCAATCCGAGCTTGTCGAGCAGACTATTAAAGACGAATACATCTTCGATTTTTTAACCCTGCGCCGCGACGCTCACGAACGCGAACTCGAAAGAGGCTTGCTGGAACGCTTGCGCGATTTTTTGCTCGAACTCGGCAAAGGCTTCGCGTTTCTTGGCAGCCAATATCATCTGGAAGTCGGCGGACAGGATTTCTATATTGATCTGCTTTTTTATCATCACCGCTTGCGCTGTCTGGTAGCCATTGATTTGAAGATGGCAGACTTTCAGCCGGCGGATGCCGGACAGATGAATTTCTATCTTTCGGCGCTTGATGATCTGGTACGTCACCCGGAAGATAAGCCTTCGGTCGGCATTATCTTGTGCAAAGGCAAAAATCGTGCGGTTGCTGAATATGCGTTGCGTGACATCGCCAAACCACTCGGCGTTTCTGCTTTCAAAACCAAAGAATTGACCGATGCCTTACCGTCACTTGAAGAGCTTGAGCGGGTGCTTGCTGACGAAGCTCAAACTTAATTCGTCGCCTGCAAATCGGCAAGGGCGAAATCGGCGGGGCTTATCTGCTATAGGCTTCCCGTTTCTCTATTCTCTATGCTACATTCATCGCTTCTGTCATGGCGGCAAGAAGGTTCATCATCAAGGGCAGAGTGCAGGGCGTTGGCTTTCGCTTCTTCACGGTGCAAGCGGCAAAGCGGGCGGCAGTGGGCGGCACGGTGCGGAATCTGCCTGATGGTTCGGTTGAGGCAATCGCTGAAGGCTCATTGGGGCGACTCGCGGCGTTTCGCCTAGAGATTGAACGCGGTCCGTCGTATGCACAAGTCACTTCGGTTGATGAACAGGAGTTGCAGCCGACTGACCGCTACAAAAGTTTTGAGGTAGTTTATTGAAAATGAGTTGCTGGAAAGACTTAGCATCCTCATTCTACGGTTCTGAAAAGACCATTAGCAATTACTCTAATACTCAGGAGAGCGTTTGTGGATAATTTGAAAGAGATGATTCGTACCGTGCCTGATTTTCCGAAAGCCGGTATTCAGTTTTATGACATCACAACCTTACTAAAAAATCCTTATGGATTGCGTACCACCATTGACCGGCTCGTTGAATGTATTGACGACCCGAATATAGATACCGTCATCGGCATCGAAGCACGTGGTTTTATCTTCGCCCCGGCGCTTGCCTATCGCCTCAAAGCCGGTTTCGTGCCGGTTCGCAAACCGCGCAAATTGCCTGCCGCAACCGAATCGGTATCCTATGCGCTCGAATATGGTACAGATACCTTAGAGATTCATAAAGACGCGATTGGCAACGGGCATCGCGTCCTTATTGCCGACGATTTGCTGGCAACCGGCGGCACGGCAAAGGCGGTAGTTGATCTGGTAGAACGACTGGGCGGCGAAGTTGCAGGGCTGGCTTTCGTCATTGAACTCGATTTTTTGCACGGGCGGGAGAAACTCTCTAATTATAAGGTGTCGTCATTGCTGCATTATAATGAATGAGCGACTCTCGCCGCGTCTTGCTTTACAAGCGGCGGCTTTGCCATAATCCGAACGGGTATGAGAGGGGCCCGTAGCTCAAGGGATAGAGCGACGCTCTCCTAAAGCGTAGGTTGTAGGTTCAAGTCCTACCGGGCTCATTTTGGTAACATCATCCCGCCATTGCAACGATAGCAAATTGTCGCAAATTATTGACAAGCCCTATTTACTGGGTGATAATCGGGAAGCATTACATCAAGCCCTTGTCAGGATTTGTACCCGCACCCCTGAGAACTTCTAGGAGGCATTCAAAGTGGAAAACGAGCGTGAGAATCGGCTGCGACAACAGATAGAAGAGCTTGTACGCTCTCGCGTTGGGGTTCTGGAACAGGACATCAGCCACCTGCAAAAAGAGTTTAACGCATCCTTTACCAGACTTTTGGAACGCACCGATGCGGCAGCCACGCTGCCGGAAGCGGAACCGTTAATTGCCCAACTGGCGGCACAGGTGACAGCAGAAATAGATCAGGCAACGACCTCAAGCGTGCGTCTGATTGCTGACATCGCTTTGCTGCGCGATTCGGTCAGTGAACTGAACGAACAACGCAATCAAGCCGAAGTTCTCAATACCTTGGTGGCGCGTGCCGCCAATTTCGCGCCGCGTGTCGTGCTGTTCGTCGTCAAAGGCGGCAATGCCCTGGCGTGGGCGGCGCGTGGCTTTGATGATAATGTCGGCAATAGTTCCATTCGTGGATTATCGCTGTCGCTGCAAAGCGATACGGCGTTACATGCTGCTGTCAGCGCCTCGCAGACCTGTTATGGAGCGCCCGATCAGCAGACGGAAAATCATCTGCTCTTCAGCCGGCTTGGCAACACCCAACCGCAGCGCGTACTGGTCGTGCCGTTGAAGGTACGCAACAAAGCTGCCGCCATCTTTTATGCCGACTCCTCAGACCGCGGCGAATCGTCCATCAATGTTGAAGCCATAGAATTACTGGTCAGCACTGCCGGTCTGGTTGTCGAATTGGTTTCCTTACGGTCCAGAATGGGCGACACCGGTTCGCTGACACGAGCGCCGCAAGCGCAACCAAAACCGGCGTCTCCGGCGGCAGCCGCGCCCGCGCCCGAACCAGAGCCGGAGCCAGTTGCTGCCCCAGCGCCCGATGAGCCGGTCGAAGCAGCGCCAGTAGAGGCAGCGCCATCTGCCGTTGAAGAACCGCCGCCCGCGACTGAGGCGGAAGCGCCGTCTGCCGCCCCGGAAGTCGAAGCAGCGCCCGCCGCCAGCGAAGAACCGGCAGCGCCGCAACCGTCTGACGGGGCTGCGCCAGCCTTCGCTCCGACAGCGCCTGAGTCGCAAAACTGGGCAGAACCAACAACATCGGCGGCAATGGGCTATGCGCCGCCAGCTGAAGTTTCAGAAGTCGCGCCGCCGGTACCAACCTTTGAGGCAACGCCAGCGGCTTTTCAACCATTCGAGATGGCTCCGGCAAGCGCACCATCGCCAGAAGCCTACGCCGCGCCACCCGTAGAGGTTGAGCCAATGCCGCCAGCAGTGCCGGAACCGCCGGTCTTTAGCTACGAAGAAGCGGTTGCCCCGGAGCCGCCACCACCGCCTGCCGCGCTGACGCCCGAAGAGGAAAAGTTGCACAACGACGCCAAACGCTTTGCGCGGTTGCTGGTCAGTGAAATTAAACTCTACAACGAGCAGAGGGTCGTCGAAGGCAGGTCAAATCGTGACCTCTACCAACGCCTCAAGGATGATATTGATCGCAGTCGGCAGATGTACGACAAACGCTATGGCGCAACTGCCGTGGCAGCGTTCAACTATTTCTATGCCGAGATGGTCAACACACTGGCGGAAGGCGATGCCGCCAAACTCGGCGGTTACGAAGAGTAAGCCTCGCCTCGATGCAGAAAAGCAAAAAGGTAGCCCGGTTTTTCAGGCTACCTTTTTTATTCTTCTTTAACGACAACCGCAAGCTCATGCCAGGTGATTCTGGCTGCGGATAATGCAGACGCGATTTTTTCCGGCGCTCTTTGCCAAGTACATCGCCTGATCGGCATGGTCTATCAACTCTTTCTTATTAGCAGCACAGACGGGATAGCTGGCAACGCCGATGCTCGCCGTCACCTGCCCGATCTTCGGCAAGGGTTTTGCCGCTATCGCTTCGCGCAAGCGTTCAGCGACGCTCACCCCGGCTTCACGGTTGGTGCGCGGTAAAATGACGACGAACTCTTCGCCGCCATACCGCGCACAAATATCAATTTCGCGCACCGTCTGTTGCATAATTCTGGCAATATTATGCAATGCCGCGTCGCCGATTAAATGCCCGTGCGAGTCGTTGATCTTCTTCAAATCATCAAGGTCAAGCAGAATCAGCGACAATGGTTCGCCGGTACGATCAGCCAACTTTATCTCGCGTTCCAGACTCAACTGAAAATAGCGATGATTGAACAGCCCGGTAAGCGGGTCGCTGATTGCCTGAAGCTCCAGCTGCCGGAAGAGGCGGGCGTGGCTGATGGCAACCGCGAGTTGATCGGAGATGGTCTTCGCCATCAATATCTCTTCGCTCTCCCAGATGCGCCCCGGCGTGTCGTCTTCAACCAGCAGTTTGCCCATCGTCTTGTTATGATGGGCGATAGGAATTTCCAGAGCGCCCGGGTTGACCGACTGATCCGCCGCTTCCTGAACGACGTTCAACGCCCCCGTCGGCAACACCACAGCACCGCTCTTATATTTGCGCTCCGGTTGATAGAAGCTATAGGTCTGATAGCCTTTTGCTGTCGCGCCGCGCTTTTCCGTGTCAGTCTCGCTTTTATAAATGTCTTTACCTTCAAACGTCTGCGTCTTTTCCTGCCAGAGAACCAGCGCCGCCCGTTTCGCTTTCAAGGCGTTGCCAATCTCCTCAATCGCCGTTTGCAGGACATTCTCAATCTCCAGCGTATTCGAGATCACATAGCTGATGCGATTGGTCGCCATCTCCAATTCGTTCTGGCGTTGCATCAGGATTGCCAACTTGGTGGTCAGCGAAAACGCCATCTTCAACGACACCGTATGCGGCGTTGCCGCATTCAGCAAGGTTTCCAGACGGACCCGCTCATCCGGTTTCGCGCCAATGATCTTTGCCATCAGATATTCGATGGCGGTAAAGACGACATTCAAATCGAACGTCCACATCATCTCGAAGGTCTTGATGTGATGCGAACCATCTTCCGGCAAGGCTTGAGAAACCAGCAAGCCGCAGAAACGCGGGTCTAAAACCAGAATAAACGGCTCTGGCTCGCCGACTGCCGTATCGCCTTCATCTACCAGAGACAGTTTCGCCGGAGGTTCCGCTATCCAGGCCGCTTGCGTCGTGGCAGTTTCGCTAAAGAGGTAGACATGACGGGCATGGGAAGATAATTTTTTCAGCCGCTCGGTCTCTAGTTGGTCATCATGGTTCAGGCTTCTGCCTTCAAGCACCAGCGCATGGAGGCGATTTTCCGTCACCACGTCCTCGAAATAGCGCACCAATCGCTCAAGGGTTTGCGCGTTGCAGCGAAAGGGCGCGAATTCGTCGCCATGCTGAGTTGCCAGAACGGTAAACAGTGAAACCATCGCCTGCATTCAATCCCGCCTAACCAATTTGGGGCATAGCCCTGCCCTTCTATCGCCTGTGAGGATGCTACTTTCGATTGTACACCGTGCAGTTGGCCTGTCAATTCATTTCCGCCCGCTGGTAAAGACCGCCGGTGATTGGCTAGCCGATGCCCCAGAATGGTACGCAAAGTGACAACCTGGCGAAAACTATTGCATTGTGAAGGCAGAAGGTTTACTTTAGGGCTGATTGTCAATGAAGCGGCAATCAATCGTTTCGCTACCCGTCAGGAGAGGTCTATGCGTGATAGAGTTGTTCAAACCAAGAGTGAATTAAACATTGCCGAATCGGTGTTGAAAGAGTCAGAGGGGCAGTTGCGCGAGATAAACACGCTGCTGGAAGAGAAATGGACAGAGCGGCGCTCGCTCGACCCGTTGATGAAGGCGGCGGCGTCTGCCGGACAGATGGACCGGCTGCTGGAGATGAAATCCCGTGCGGCGGCGTTGGAGCGTTCTATTGTTGACCTGGGCAAATCCGGCGCTCAATGTCTCAAGCGCATCGAATCGGCAAAACGCTATCTCGATACCCTGAATGCGCGGCTGGAAACCCTCAAAAAAGAGGCGGAACGACTCAACGCCCGCATCGAACGACATACCAAATCGTTGACCGCGCCGTTAAAACTGAGCCGCGTCAAAATTCAGATTGACGCCATCAAAGGCAATAAATAAGCGACGCTGTTTTTACGGTGGTGCAGGCAAGCGAAACCGCTTTGCCATAAGTCAATTCCCAGATCAGCTTTCAGGTAGACTGTACGGGCGAGCGTCTCTGCCCGCCCCGTTTGGCTAGCGTTGCAACAGGGGCGACCCTGTGTGGTCGCCCGTACACGCTAGTGAAAACCAATCTAACAATCTTATTTTACAGAGATTAGCGCATCAGAGAGTTTTTCTGTGGACTTTTTTTTGTTTCCTGGCAAAAATTAACTTGACTTGAAACGTCATTGGTGATATTTTCCCGCTATTAAGAAAACGTCAGGGCAGCGACAAGTTTAGCGAATCGGCTTTCGGGCGCTGCTTACCTGCCAGCGCCCGCAGAGCCGCTATTCTAAACTTATCGTTAGGTTGTAGTCGTCTGTATCAATAGGGGATGGCTCCGTTGTGAGCCGCTTTGGTGTGCATTGCTGATGAGATTCTAGTAGCGTTCCTGAAGCCGGACGCTGAGGAGGTCAGACTATGCCGAAGAGATTTACCCCCCCCCGCAAATGCTATGCCAAATCACTTAAAGTAGCGATTTCAAGACAGTTACTTGCTATGCTGCTGATCTTCAGTCTCTGTAGTCTGCCCTTATCCAACTTCACCTGGCGCGAGGTCCGGGCGCTGGCTTCGGGTTTTGGCGAGGCGGCGGTCTATTCCGTCAGTCCGGTAACGCAATTCTTCCACTGGCTCTTTGCCTCGAAAACTAAGAAAGCCGCCAGCCAACGCCAACGCGTCACCCTCAATGACCGGCTGGCTCGCATCTCGCGTATTGAAGTCAATCCCAATCGCTATGTCGCTTATCAGGGGCAGACTCTGACCTTTTCGGCTCTCGGCTTCGACTCGAACAACCGCGTCGTGCAAGGCGCGAAATTCTCTTGGACTTCATCCGATAGCGAAAAAGTACGCATAGATGCGGGCGGCGCGGCAACCATCCTCAGCGGCGGGCGCGTCACCATCACCTGTCAGGCGGGCGCGGTGCAAACCACAGTGCCGATGCTCGTCAAAGCCGGCAGCCGTCCGCTGCAAAGCGACGGCGACTGGCAACGCGATCAGGCAACCGTCAGCAGCGACACCACAACGACCAGAATCGGCAAAGTGATCAATGCCCTCGCACCGACGGCACAGGCGCAGGGCGGCAGCAGTTACACCGACTCTGCGTTTGATGAACTGTGGAGCGAACCGCGCAATCTCACCGGCACACCGTCGTATCGGGCATTGGACTCGTGGAAACTTGGCGCGGTGCAGCCCGAAGGCAGCAACTTCACCATGGCGATACCGCTCTACGGACTCGGCGGCAGAGGACTGGCGGCAAACCTGACGCTCCATTACAACAGCCGTCTGTGGGCGCGGCGCAACGCTTCCGGCAGCGAAAAAGTCACTTGGAATCCGCTGGTCACGTCATCCGGTCCCGGCTACTCGCTGGGCTTCGGGCGCATTCTGACCTATGGCACATCCGGCAGCACGAAGTACGTCTGGGTGGAGGCGAACGGCACCCTGCATTATCTCGGTACCGGCTCATCCAGCACCAACGGCACGTATCAGAGCGCCGACGGCTCGCAGATTACCTTTGTCGGTTGCCTGTCCAACGGCGGCTCGCTCTACTTCAATGATGGCACCAAAATCACCATCAGCGTCAATAACAACCGCCTGCTGCCGACGCAGATCAGAGATGCTAACGGCAACTACATCTCGATGGCGTATCGTTGGGATGCCTACTGTCAGAGCTATGCGCCGATGAGCCTCTATTATGTCACC
>Ga0187894_10000933_pt1 | contig 38919 bp, 28 predicted proteins | sample GBC1701081metaG_FD_136650 | JGI IMG/M metagenome (GOLD analysis project Ga0187894, IMG submission 136650) | White microbial mat communities from a lava cave in the Kipuka Kanohina Cave System on the Island of Hawaii, USA - GBC170108-1 metaG ... | reverse complement strand
CGCCAACCCTGGGACTAAACGGTTATTTTGGTACCAATGCTGAAAGCATTGGCAAGTGGCGCCTTCCTCGCGAACGCTTTCAGCGTAGTAATCCTTCTCGCCCTGTGACCCAGGGTTGTACCAACCCTGGGCTCAAACTAGTAAACGCCTTCGGCGTTCAGATTAGGATACTACTCCACCCCAACAAAAACCTTGACTATTCAGCCGAAAGGGTGATAATCGGCGCCAGATAGAGATTCCCAGGGCCTGATTTCTCATAAACTTCGATCAGGCACAGACACTTCGTATGTCCTCGTCCCGTGTGGCTCCACCGCATTGGCCCCTGAGATCCCGGTTCTTTTTTTAATTCCCGGCTAAAGTGGAAACAAAACGTTTCACTGCGCCATATCTAATCAAGGAGGTCCCGCCTATGAAGATGTCCTCACGTCTCGCGCAATTGCGCGTGCTCGCGTTTACCCTCGTGCTCATAGTTGTTCCCTTTATCGTCTACTACTACTTCTGGGTCTCGAACCAGACAAAATATTTTAACGGTAGAAACCTGCGAACCCTCGCCACGTTAAGCACTCACATTCAGGAGAGCGCGGAAAGCCAGAGTTCCGTCTTCAAGAACGCCGTCGAAAAATACGTCCAGGACTCGGCCCAGACGAAGTACAACGTCGAGGAGCTTAAACAGAAGGGCTACAAAGACTTTCAAGAGAAGACACTCAATCCCCTTCGGGGTGAAGGCGGCGGTCTACAGGCAACAAGTCTGACGGTCGTGTCAAAGCCGGAAGATGAATCGTTACTTTCCGCGCCGCGGATTGAAGTCAAGGAAGAGTCGAACCTGCGATGGTTGTACTTCGACTATACGGTTCAGTACCCTCCCGTTTCCCAAAGTTCTGCGGCTGCGGGTCACGCTGCCTCCAGTGGACCAACCTCCAAGACGACTACGCCCAAGAAGTCGGCCCCGGCCGTGTACCTGAACTACAAAGCCAAGGTTAACCTCGCGCAACTCATCGGCCCATTCGTCAACAAGCGCGAGATCCAGGAGAACCAGGGATCGCTTTACCAGGACGGCTTCGACGCGGTGTTGATTGCCGGGCTCGACGATCAGATGACGATCCTCTTCCAGGAGAGCTCACCGAAGTTACGCATCCTTTCCTTGAGCAATCTCACGTCCAACACGGGCGCAAAGATCGATCTCAAACTCCTGGGCCAATCGGCCAACATATCGGACGTGAGACTTGGCCCGGCCGACTACAAACTCTTCGTCCAGCCGATTCAGCTCCCGCTGTTGAAGGCCGGCGCCAGTAACCAAGAGTCGCTTCGCTGGCTCGTCTGTGGGCTGGTGGAGAATGTGCACTTTCAACAGCAGAGACTGGCCGTCTCCTACAACGTGCTGATCGCGTTTGGCTTTATCACGGTCCTGGCGGCAGTGAGCTGGGCGTTTCTGAAGCTGATTTTTATTGGGCCAAAGGACCGCTTTCGAGCGCTGGACGGTTACATGTTAGGACTCTCGGCTTTCATGATTGCTGCCCTGCTCACCCTAATCGCGCTGTTTACCTATGGCTATAACGCGACCCTCAGCCAGGTGGATGGCAATCTCGAACAGTTCGCCGGCTCGCTGAAGAGTAACTTCTTCAGCGAACTGGAGGATGCTCTACAACAGATCGATCAGTTGAACTGCAATCTGGACCCCGCAACCATTACGGCGGCGAACAATGTCAACGATCGCAATCTCGACAAACTCGCGTTTCGCAGCTCAGTCCTGAGCTCCGGCGAGATCACTTCGAAGTCTCCCTATCCCTATCTCCAGACCGCGTTCTGGATGAACGACAGGGGCTGGCAACAAATGAAGTGGACCGTCCGCTCAGGCGTTACAAACCGCGTCGACGTTTCAACTCGCTTGTATTTCTCGCGGCTGAAGCAGGGGCGACAATACAACTACGAAGATCGGAACGGTCAAATTCACGAGTTCTGGATCGAACCGGTAATTTCCAAAACTACGGGCTTGAACACCGTCGTCGTCTCCAAACGCGCGAAAGCCATGGAGGTGTTCACGGCCAAGAATGCCGCTGCCAACGCCAAGGACGTCACCAAACGCGCTAATACCACGGAACCGAGCTCCTTTTGGGTGTCGGCCATTGACATGAGACTCATCTCGTTAATGCAGCCGGTAATTCCGGAGGGTTTCGGTTATGCCATCATCGACGACAATGGCAAGGTTCTTTTCCATTCAGCCGAAAAACTACATCTGGGCGAGAACCTCTTTGAGGAGTGTGACAATAACCAGGTACTGAAGGCAGCAGTTCTTGGCAGATGGAGACAGTCGTTGACCACGTCCTATTTCGGCAAAGGACACAGTGTCTTTGTCGAACCGATGGGGAATTTCTCTTGGACCATCGTCGTGTTCAGCGAAAAGGACTCGCTGCGCACTACCTTTTTCGAGATCCTGACCCTGTGCCTGCTTCTCTTCCTCTCTTACGCGGTCCTGTTGTGCTTACTGCTGGTGGCGATCTACTTGCTCAACTACAAGAGCCGGGACCGTTCGACGTGGCTGTGGCCTGATGAACGTAAGACATCGTTTTATGTCCGCTTGATGGCCGTGAACAGTGTTCTGTTTCTGCTCTCCTGTTTTGCGGTTTATGTGCTGCCCGGATTGTGGAAGCTTGGCCTGCCTACCTTGATCGGCCTGGTAGCGGTTGCTCTCTCTGTTTGGCGATTCAAACGCGCAACGCGCACGGACGAACAAGCGAGACCTAAATGGTTTGATTACCGCACGGCCTATGTCGTGAACGTCACGCTTTTGTTCTGCCTGGCTAGCATTCTGCCTGCTTATGCGTGCTTCAAGATCGCCTACGTTCAAGAGATGAAGTTGTTCATTAAGAATGGTCAATCAAATCTCGCCGACGACATGGAGGCGCGTGAAGAGCATATTCGTTCTCAGTTCAGATACCTTTTCCGAAACACGCCGAAAGAAAAGGTAGACGAACTGCTTAAGAAGCGGATTGCAGAAGGACGAGACGTTTACGACTCATTCTTTTTCAACACAACTCAGTCGCAGCAGGCTGCGGCTCCGACGTACGTCAATGCGAGACCGAGTCGCTTGCTGACGTTTTTCAAGGGGCTCGTTCCGTTATTCGATCACAGCAGCATCACGCGTCACGCATTGACCGCCAGGGCAGCCGACAACTCGAGGAATTGGGACGACTCCACCGGAACTCTGGTTCTTCATGCACGAGAGCCACAGGCAAATGGCCCTGGCAAAACGGAGCGTCGCGTCGAATCCCATCTGCCGCGTCTCAGTGGGCTGAGCTGGTGGTTGATGCTGCCGCTGGTGTTCGTGCTTGCTTCGATTCTCGTGTACTACATGATTCGACAACTGTTTCTGTTTGCACGTGAAAATCCGGCGGGTGACGAATTGACCGACTTGTGTGGCAATTCAGTATCTCCGAACTTGTTGCTGGTGCTCAGCCCATCTTTCATCGGGAAGAGTCAGCTACTGAGGCGAATTGGAGGCGACGGTGCGAACCGAATTGATCTGAAGAAAGTGGTCCAGCAAAAGAGCTGGAAGCACCAGGTTGATCGCCTCAAGCCGGATGGCCCGGTCGTGCTCGATAATTTTGAGTACGGCATAGACAACGGTCATCAAAGTCAACAGAAGCTGGAGCTCCTCGAAGCGCTGCGCCAGAAGAAGAGAAGGGCGATCGCGTTGTCCACCGTCGATCCGGAGCGCCTGTTGTCGTCGAAAGCGGGAAACGGCCATACAAATGGCAACGGTAATTGCAAAGGCTCCGCTGCTATTCTTCCAGCGCCGGTATTCTCGAAGGGCTGGACCGACGCGGTTAGCCGCTTTTTGAGAGTGGAGCCTGAGGATTTGGGCGACGCTGAGTCATTCAGAGCCGAGTTGTGCGAAAGCAAAAAAGGCCTTCTCGACCGGCCCGGTCTAGACAAGAAAGCCAAAGAGCAGATCGAGGCAGCATTCAAATTGATCGAAAGCGAGTGTTCGATTCGTGCGTATCTGCAAAACATCGGACGAGCAGTTGCGAGCCAGTCGCAACTGGCGAAGGTTAGTGCGGCCGGTCTCTGCAAACAGATCGTGACCAACGCCAAACCTTATTACGCCTCGATCTGGAATGCTTGTTCAGGTGAGGAAAAATTAACACTCACACGTTTGGCGCAATACGGACTGCTCAGTCCCAAAGATCCGGACGTGGATGAGCTCTTACGGAAAGGACTCATCGTTCGCGATCCGGCAATCAGGATCATGAACGATAGTTTCAGACTCTTCATACTCAGCATGGGCGACGACCACGCCATCGCAAAGTGTGAACAGGATGCGAAGAGTAGCAGCAACTGGGAAGCGCTGAAAGTGCCCTTGACGATTGGGTTGCTGAGCGTCGCGGCGTTTCTGCTCTTGACCCAGCGCGAGCTGTACAACTCAGCCTTGCCGTTCCTCAGCGGTCTGGCGGCGGGACTGCCTGCGCTCCTGAAACTTGTCAGCTTGTTTCAGTCAGGCGCGAAGGCTGGTTCGTAACGAAGTCGAGTGATTGGCGCGTGTTTAATGTTTGCGCGGAGTGCACGCCGTCTGTCTTAGTTCGGTGTGTTAGACTTTGGCTGCCCATGTCAAGTACTACTCCCAACAACACTGAACAACGCGCCAACCTCGCGATCATCGGTATTCGTTACGACGAGAACTCGTCGTTCACTAAAGGCGCCGCCGACGCGCCACCGCAAATCCGCGCGGCCCTACGCTCGGACGCGTGGAACCTGATCGCTGAAAACGGGACCGATCTTTCGGGTGACAACGTGTTCTTCGATGCGGGTGATATCGAGCCGGTGCCCGGCAGCGACATGTTCACCCTGATCGAAAACTCGATCTACACCTTGATCGCGGACGGCATGGCGCCGATATCACTCGGCGGCGATCACTCGATCACGTATCCGATCGTGAGAGCGTTCGCGCGGAAGTACAAAGATCTCAGCGTCCTGCACTTCGACGCGCATCCGGATCTGTATGATAACTACCAGGGCAATCGAAACTCACACGCCTGTCCGTTCGCGCGGATCATGGAACAGAAGCTGGTAAAGCGGCTGGTCCAGGTGGGCATCAGGACTTTCACTGCGCATCAACGGGAACAAGTGAAAAAGTTTGGCGTGGAGTCGATCGAGATGCACCAGTTGACTGGTGGTTTGCAACTCGAGTTTGACTCGCCGGTTTACATCTCATTCGACCTTGACGCACTCGATCCGGCGTTCGCGCCGGGAGTGTCACACCGCGAACCGGGTGGAATGTCGACTCGCCAGGCGATCGATCTGATTCAACGATTAAAAGGGAAGGTGGTCGGCGCCGATATTGTGGAGTTCAACCCACGCATGGACCCGCTACACATCACCGGCACCGTTTGTGCGAAGTTGTTGAAAGAGATCGCGGCGCGAATGCTGGAAGTTACCTGACGCCCAACAGCTCGATTTCGAAGGTTAACGTAGCGTTGGGTGGAATATCTGACCCCTTACCAGTTTGTCCGTACGCGAGCGAAGGAGGAAGAATGATGCGGCGTTTGCCGCCTACCTTCATCGTCTGGAGCGCTTCGTTCCAGCCGGGAATCAGACCGGCGCCAATCGAGAACTCAGCTGGTCTGCCACCCTTGTAAGAATTGTTGAACTCCTTGCCATTCTCAAGCCAACCGATGTAATGAACCCGCACTGACTGACCCATCCGCGGCGTAGCTCCATCGCCGACTTTCAGATCGACGTACTTCATTCCCGAGGCAGTGGTGATTTCGTTTCCTGCCTGGCTCCCGCGGTTGGCAACCACGTAAGCAATCGCTGCCGCAGCCAGAGCCACGATCAAAACGATTACCAGAACTTTGATATTGAAAGTCTTACGATTGCGTAGTGTAACCGACGGCGCCGAAGCAGAAGCAATGCGTGGTCTCTTTTTGGCTCTGTTTATTTTTCTCTGTCGACTTACAGGCACGGAAACTGTCCCTTCGTAGACGTGATTGGGACAGCCGTTATACAGCTATTGAGTTCAGAGTTCAACCTTCAGGTGTTTTGCTAAATATTCTTTGGAACCACAGAGGCACAGAGACACACAGAAGAGTTCAGAAAAGGATTTTTCGGGCAGGCTGCTTGAGTTCAGAACCGGTCGCCGCGCGGACCTCCGCGACCGCCGCGGCGGCGTTCGTTGCGCATGTTCTGAAACTGTTGCCACTGCTCTTCAGTCAGCACCTGCTTCAAACGTTCGTCGGCCTGCCCGCGAATCTCATCAACGCGCGGCTGCGATTCACGGCGCAGCGCGCGCAACTGCTCGCGTGTGTCGCCGAAGATCTGTTGCACCTTCGTCTTCTGATCCGCGTTTAGATTCAAACGCTCTGACAATTGCTCGAATCTGTCGCCGCCATTAGCGCGCACCAGACCGCGATAGACATTGAGCGCCAGAATGCCGGCCGTAAATCCCAGCACGAAGATGATCGCAGCCGCAACTCGAACCTGCCATCTGTTTCTAGTGATGTTGTTCATGACTACTTATCCTCGTCGTCCTCGTAAATCGCATTCATCACTTGTTCGTACGTTAGATCGTCGGCGTCCTGTCCGAGAATTACCGATTCTGCCGAAAGCGCCGACACCGTTTGGTCCGACGCCGCAGGTGCAGGAGCTGAAACCATGAAACTCAGAACAGCAAGTGCAGCGGTGGTCAACGCCATTGAAGACACCAGTCCACGGGCCGACTTCCACAAACGCCACATCGCCGGCTCGCTTTCAACCGCCTGCTGCTCGCGCAACGCCGCCATCACTCTCGTTTGAAAGAACGGCGACGGCTCGACCACCGCTTGCGTACGTTCTTTGATAACCAACGTCGAGAGTTGCGCCGCCGCAAAGGCATTGCTGCACGGTTCGCAGTCCCTTGCATGCGCGCGAATCTCGTCGAGTTCGCTCGGCGACAGAGTCGCCAGCGCCGCGTTATCCAGGACTTCCGTAATGTGCTGGTCTTTCATCTTTCACCTGCTCTCACTCGTAGCCGGTTTCTCTTTAGCACTCAACTTTTTGGAACCTAAGAGGCGCTCCATCGCCTCGCGAACTTTCTTCCGTGCTCGAAACGCTCTCACTTTCACTTTCGACTCCGACCAACCGGTCGCTTCCGCCACTTCCTTCACCGACGCTTGTTCACCATCGATCATCAACAACGCCTGCTGATCTTCCGGAGATAAAACACTCAACAATCTATCAGCTAAATCCGCTGCAACGACACTATTTTCAACCGACTGCTGTTCCGGATCTGACAGTTGCTCTTCCAGCCACTTGTCCTCATCTTCACTCAGATCCGAAATCGTCAACTCAGAACGCCGTTTCGATCCCCGCAGTATGTTCAAACAGGTGTTGGTCGTAATCCTTGTCAACCAACCCTCCATCGAGCCGCGTCCTTCAAAACTTCCCAGTTGCGTAAATGCTTTCAGAAAAACTTCCTGTGCGGCTTCTTCAACCAAACTTCGCTGCCGAAAGAACCGGCTTGCCGTGCTAAACACCCGCGGGCTGTAACGACGGACGATTTCAGCAAAGGCAGACTCGTCTCCGTCCTGCGCTTGTCGCGCCAGGTCGATATCCGAAGCCTGTTCGAGCACACCCGTCAGTTGCGGTCCTCATCGTTAACACCTCCCTGGAGGGCGCGTCGATTGCCGATTGTCAATTGCCGATTGCCGATTTGCGCAGCTCGGAACGATTCTTCAAATTGGCAATTGACAATCGGCAATCGATGCGCCCTCCAAAGAAGCGGGGGGAGACGCTTACTGCTGAATGTTGCGCTTGCGCATTTCGCGACGTGTTTTGAACTGCGCTCGCGCCTGTTCCAACTGGGTCTTCTGCTCAGGTGTCAAAACGGAAAGCATCTCCTGATGCAACTTCGCCCTCTCGGCCATTAGTTTAGCCTCGAGCGGAGCTATTTCCGTCAGTTTCTGAGTAGCCAGTGCTTCGTTGAACCTACCGTCTTCGCTCGCCTGACGCAACTCCTGTCGCTTGGCTCGAAGCTGTTCGCGCAGAGGTTTGTTTGTTGTGGCAAAGCTCTCGCGGATCTGTTTCATCTTCGCCTTCTGGTCCTCAGTTAAATTAAGCTGTCCGAAGAATCCGCCGGCGCGCATTCCTCCGAAGCCACGTCCTTTGCCGCGTCGATCACCTCTGGGGCCACGCCACTCGCGGCGCGCGCCCTGACCGTTGTCCTGATTGGTGGTGACCGTTTGGGCAACGGCGATCGAAGCAGCCAAAGCAATTGCCGAGAGAGTAGCGATTGCCAGCATCTTAAACCGTCCGAGTCTCTTCATTCTGTTTCCTTACTCCTAACTACCTTGTCAATTTCCAGGGGAGTGTCCCGACTTGTAAGACACGCTTCCAAGCTGAACGGTTACAGATCTCCGTCAACTTGGGTGTAACCGTTTGGAGATCAATCGTGTCTATGCAGAAGGAGACACGGAGGAACTAATGTCGACTGAGACAATTAAGCATCCACCTTTGGTAGAGGGCGCCGGCATTCGCGCGGGCATTAGCACTGGCCGAACCCTCGCCTGGTTAAAACAGTTTTGGGCACGATTGATGGCCGGCAAGAAGAAGCTCCTGCTGGGTGGCGCCATGATGTTGAGCGTCGTGTTCGCGGGCTTCTATTTTTGGGGTGATGATTCCGGCACCGCTCAATATCTAACCGCGCGCGTTGACCGCGGAAACCTGCGCAACACCGTGACGGCCACAGGAGCTTTGCAGGCCGTGACGACGGTTCAGGTCGGCAGCCAGGCGTCGGGAACGATTTCCGCGCTCTACGCTGATTTCAATTCGGTAGTTAAAAAAGGACAAGTCGTCGCGCAACTCGATCCGGCGCAAGCCAAAGCGCAAGTAGATCAGGCGCGCGCTAATTTGCAGCAGGCACGCGCGAGTCTGGCACAGGCGCGCGCGGCGGTGGTGAATTCTCGTGCGGGAATCAGTGATGCGCAGGCGCGCGGTCTCGCAGCGCAGTCGACAGTGCAAAACAATCAGGCCGGTGTCTCCGCGGCGGAAGCGAACGTTGTAGTTTTGAAAGCTCAGCAGGACGATGCGCTGAGCTTTTTGAAACAACAGGAGTCGCTGCTTAAAGCCGGCGTGATCGCGCAGCGCGATTACGACGTGGCGATGACCGCTTACAAAACCGCTGAAGCGCGTTACAACCAGGCGCTGGCGCAATTGAACCAGTCAAAGCTGAGCGAACAGTCGTCGGCGAGTGCGGGAATTGCGCAGTCGCAAGCCGCGGTCGAACAGTCGAAGGCACAGTTGCAACAGTCGCAGGCGCAAGTCGAACAGAATGCCGCGCAGGTTCAGCAGGCTGAAGCCGCGCTCAGTTTGGCGGAAGTGAATTTGAGTCACACGACGATTATGTCGCCGATCGACGGCGTGGTGGTTTCGCGTGACGTTAACGTGGGCCAGACCGTGGCGGCGAGTTTGTCGGCGCCGACGCTTTTCACGATTGCAAACGACCTGACGCAGATGCAGGTGATAGCCAACATCGACCAGGCCGATATCGGTTTGGTTGAGCAGGCGAAGTCGGTGAAGTTCACCGTCGATGCGTTTCCGGGTAAGGACTTCGACGGCAAGATTCACGAGCTGCGACTTAACCCGGTCAACGTGCAGAACGTCGTGACGTACAACGTCGTCATCAACGTCGAGAATCCCGAGCAGACACTGAAGCCGGGCATGACGGCGAACCTGACGATCACGATCGACGAGCGTAACAACGTGTTGAAGGTTCCGAACTCAGCATTGAGATTCAGACCGCAGAATGCGAGCAACAACAGTGGCGGCGGAAACGCCGGCGGTCAGGGGCAGGGACAAGGACGTCGCCGGCAGGGTAATGGCCAACAAGGCGACCACACTTCAGGTGCGAATGGTGGCAATGACAGTAACTTCGCGCCGGCTTCAGCGCCTGTGCTGCCGGGCCAGACACGCATCGTCTGGGTGATGGGCCAGGACGGCAACCCACAACCACGGCGAATCAAGGTCGGACTGAGCGACGGGGCCTCGACTGAAGTCGTCGAAGGCAATCTGAACGAAGGCGATATGGTCATCACTGGCCAGACGGTCAGTGGATCCGGTTCGTCAACCTCGACGCAGCAGAACCGGCCACCAGGATTCGGTAACGCTCCGCGTGGCGGCGGCGGCTTTAGACGGTAAGAGGGAAACCATCCACCGATTACGCAGAGTTCTGTGAAATCTGTGGATGGGTTCGGGAGAGCAAAGTGGCAACTACGTTCGCAATTGAGTCACAACAGGTACAACCGGAGGCGTCCATCGTGTCGCAACTCGCCGATCTGGCTGAGGCGCGTCCGGTTATCGAGTTTGACCACATTCACAAGGTCTACACGATGGGCGACGTCGAAGTGCACGCGCTGCGCGGCGTCTCGCTGACGATTCGCGAAGGTGAGTTCGTCGCGATCATGGGCGCGTCGGGTTCCGGTAAGTCGACCACGATGAACATTATCGGTTGTCTGGACCGCCCGACGCGCGGCACCTACATCCTCGACGGCGAAGACGTTTCGCAGTTGTCGAAAGACGAGCGCGCAGACATTCGCTGCCAGAAGATCGGCTTTGTGTTTCAGGGTTTCAATCTCTTGTCGCGTACCTCCGCACTGGAGAACGTCGAACTGCCGATGCTTTATCTCGGCATCGACGCGGCGGCGCGGCATCAGCGCGCGATGGAAGCGCTGGCCGCAGTCGGACTCAGCGGCCGCGAACAGAACCATCCGAACCAATTGTCGGGCGGACAGCAACAGCGCGTCGCCGTTGCGCGTTCGCTTGTGAACAATCCAGCGTTGATTCTGGCCGACGAGCCGACCGGAAACCTCGACTCGCGTACGTCAGTTGAAGTGATGGAGATCTTTCAACGCTTGAATCGCGAACGCGGTATCACGCTCGTGCTCGTTACGCACGAACCCGATATCGCGCAGTACGCCCAGCGCATTGTGGTTTTCAAAGACGGAAAGATCAAGAACGATCAGCCGGTAACTAATCAGCGCGACGCGGCAGAGGAACTGAAACATCTACCGGTGATCGACGACGACGAAGACGACGAGTAAATCGGCAATTGGAAACCGGAAATCGACAATGACTTTACTAATGATCATCCGTGTTGCTTTTCGCGCGCTTGTCCGAAACAAGATGCGTGCGGCTTTGACGATGCTCGGCATCATCATCGGCGTCTCTGCCGTGATCGCGATGGTTAGTATTGGTCAGGGCGCGTCGGCGTCCGTGCAGGCGCAGATCGAGAGCATCGGCACCAACCTGCTGTTCGTCAGCGCAGGCGCGCAGAACGTCGGCGGCGTTCGCAGCGGCACAGGCGACAGCGGGACGAACACGTTAACTGTTGAAGATCTCGAAGCGATCGGGCGCGAGGTTCCGAGTGTTTCAATGGTCACTCCGGCGATTAACGCGCGGTCGCAACTGATCGCCGGCAACATGAACTGGAACACGTCCGTGCAGGGCGTCAGCGAACAGTATCCGGAGATCCGCAAGTGGCCCGTGCAGAGCGGCTCGTTCTTTACCGACGCCGATGTCCGTACTGCCGCGCGGGTGATCGTTATCGGTCAGAGCATTGCTGACAATCTGTTTCCCGGAATGGACGCAGTGGGACAAACGCTACGCGTTTCAAACCTGCCGTTTCGCGTGGTTGGCGTAATGGCCAGCAAGGGACAGGACCAGGGCGGCCGTGATCAGGACGATATCGCTTTCGCGCCGTACACGACCGTGCAAAAGAAAGTGCTCGGCAACACTCGCGTTCAGATCGCGTACGTTTCAGCGATTTCGGAAGACGCGACCTACACGGCGCAATCGCAGATCGGCGAGTTGCTGCGCCAGCGTCACAAACTGGCAGCGAATGAGCCTGACGACTTCACGGTCCGCAACATGACCGACGTCGCGGAAGCCGCGAACGAAACCAGTAAGACGATGACGATCCTGCTGGCGTGTATCGCGGGCGTGTCGCTGCTCGTCGGCGGCATCGGCATCATGAACATCATGCTTGTGTCCGTAACGGAACGTACGCGCGAGATCGGCATTCGCATGGCGATTGGCGCGCGCTCATCGGCAGTGCGGAGTCAGTTTTTGATCGAATCGATCGTGTTGAGTCTGATCGGAGGAACGATTGGCATTCTGCTCGGCATCGGCTTGTCGCTTGCGATACCCGCGATGCTCGGTTGGCCCACACTGGTTTCGTTTATGGCTATCGTCGGTTCAGTTCTCTTCTCCGTCGCGGTGGGAATCTTCTTCGGCTATTACCCGGCGCGCAAAGCCGCGTCGCTCGATCCGATCGAAGCGCTACGCTACGAGTAAAGCCACGAAGAGGCACAAGAAGCACAAGCGAAAGTCAGTTAGTTGGCTTGTAACTTTTGTTTAACCCTTGTGCCTTTTGTGCTTTTTTGTGGCTGAGTTAACATGCGCCCCATGAAACGACCCCTGGTTGTTCTTTTAATCGTCGCCCTTCTGACTTTTTCCAACGCCTTCGCTCAGCAAAGAGCGACGCCGGTTTCTTACAAACGTCCGCGGCTCGTGTTGCTCATCGTAGTCGATCAGTTTCGCTACGATTATCTTGAGCGATTTGGGGACCTGTTTGGGCCAAACGGACTTCGACGTTTGATGCGCGACGGCGCGTTGTGGACACAGGCCAACTACGATCACTTTCCAACTTACACGGCGCCCGGTCACGGCACGATGATGACTGGCGCGTTTCCGGCTGAGTCTGGAATCGTCGGGAACGATTGGATCGATCGCCCCAGCGGAAAGCGCATCACGAGCGTTACGGACGACAACGTAAAACTCCTGGGAAGCGGCGATCCCAAGGAAACGCCAGCCAGCCCGCACCGGCTATTGAGCTCTACCGTCGGCGACGAACTACGACTCGTCACGAATGATCGCTCGAAGGTGATCGGCATCTCTGCCAAGGATCGCTCCGCCATTCTGCCCGCCGGCCGCCATGCCAATGCCGCGTATTGGTTGAGCAACACCGGCACGATGGCCTCTTCGACCTACTATTTCAATCAACTGCCCGCATGGGTCACCGCCTTCAACAATACCAAACCCGCGGATAAATACTTCGGCGCCAAGTGGGAGCGTCTGATTTCGGAAAGCGAATACGAGAAACGCGCCGGACCAGACTCTACTCCGTGGGAAACAGTCACCAGTACCTGGGGTGACACAAACACATTTCCCCACACGATTACCGGCGGCGCAAAGGAACCCAACCAGGCGTTCTACAGCGCCCTCGACTATTCACCGTTCAGCAACGATCTGCTGGTTTCATTTGCTGAGGAGGCAATCGTCTACGAGCAACTCGGGCAGGACGATGACACGGACGTGCTCACGGTCAGCTTCTCCGCCAGCGATTACGTCGGCCATCGCTATGGACCATACAGCCAGGAAGCGATGGACGTAACGCTGCGAGTCGACCGCCAGATTGCGACGCTGCTCGACTTCGTACAAGCGCGAGTCGGACTCTCGAACACATTGATCGCGTTCACGGCGGATCACGGCGTCTCGCCGATCCCCGAACACGCAGCCGCGCTCGGTCTCGGCGGCGCGCGCATAAAGACACCTGACATACTCGCAGCAATCCACGCGGCCATCAGCGCGCGCTACAACCCGCAAGGCAAGTCACCCGACCCGAGCGCCGATTACATTTTGAAATACAACTGGTGGGGAGTCGTGACCGACGCCTTCATCAACGGCAATCTTTATTTCAACTACGAAGCACTCAAACGCGACAATGTCGATCTCGAAGAGATCTCGAAAGTAGTCGCCGCAACAGCACTGACAATTCCCGGCGTCGCGCGTTCGTTCACGCGCGCGCAACTCCTGCGCGGCGAAACCTCGATCACCGATCCGATCGAACGGCGCGTGCTTCATGGTTTTTTTCCCGCGCGCAGCGGCGACGTCGTGATGATCGCCGAACCGTACAAATACCTCGGCGACACGATCACCGCGACCCACGGCTCACCTTACTCGTACGACACGCACGTGCCCGTTATCATCATGGGAACAGGCATCGTGCCCGGACGCTATCTTGAGCCAGCGTCTCCGGCGGACATTGCGCCAACGTTGTCAGCGCTGTTACGCATCACCGCCCCAACCAGCGTCACCGGCCGCGTTTTGATGGAGGCAATCAGAAAATGAGGGCTCTAGCGTTTGTAATGCGCCGCGTAGTCAGGAACAGGGATTTCCGCGGATAGACGCGGGTCGTTAATCGGATCTCCCGCAACTAATCTCAAAGGAATAACGCCGGCCCACATGGGCAACGCGTAATCTTCCTCATCGTCGAGCGGTGGGCCAGTACGGACTTTCGCGGAGGCTTCTTCCAGCGGCAGGCAAAGCACCGTCGTCTGCTTCATTTCCTGTTCGTTTGGTTCGCGCACGTCGGCCCAACGGCCGCGAACGATGTGCTCGGACAAAGCAATGAGCGCGTCGTATTTTTCCGCGCTGTCGTCAACGAGCGTGGCGCGTCCAAAAACCAGCACCGAACGATAATTTATCGAGTGATGAAACGCGGATCGCGCGAGCACGAGGCCGTCGATGATGGTCACCGTGACGCACGCGTCCGAACCGCCGGCCAGCGAGCGCAACATGCGGCTCGCCTGCGAACCGTGAATGTAAAGTTTGTCATCCACGCGCGCGTATCCGGTCGGAATCGCAAACGGATCGCCACCGACGGCAAAGCCGACGTGACAGATAAAACCCTCGTCGAGAATCGCGTAAACAGTTTCGCGATCGAAGTGCCCGCGCTTGGGAAGGCGCTTAAGCTTGGTGCGATCAGTTTCGGGAAATGTCATAATCAGCCACAGAGTAACACAGATACCACAGATCGTTTGTTAAGGAGACATTGATGCGCTTTCGACTACCTCTGATGGTTACCTGTCTGCTTATCATCGTCCTCGCTGCACAAAACGCTTTCACTCAGAATGGAAGGGCCAAGTCTCCGCTCGAAGAGGCGTTCTCGCGGCTGGAGTGGCGCAGCATTGGACCGGCGAACATGGGCGGCCGCATCGCCGACGTTGAAGGCGTGCCCGGCGATCCGAATGTCGTTTACGTCGCGAGTGCTTCGGGAGGTTTGTGGAAGACGACTAATGGCGGGGTGACGTGGAAACCGATTTTTGAACGCCAGGGCACCCTATCTATTGGAGACATCGCACTCGCGCCAGGTAATCCGGACGTGGTTTGGGTCGGCACCGGCGAATCGGCTGTACGCAACAGCGTCTCGTTTGGCGACGGTATTTACAAGTCGACCGATGGCGGCAAGACGTGGCAGCACATGGGACTGAAAGAAACCGAGCGCATCTCTGCGATCGCCATCAATCCTCAGAACCCGGACATCGTCTACATCGGCGCGTTGGGCCATGCCTTTGGTCCCAACGAAGAGCGCGGCGTGTTCATGACTACGGACGGCGGTAAGACCTGGAACAAGACGCTCTACATCGACAATCAACACGGCGTCGCGGATCTCGAGATCGATCCTACCAACCCAAACATACTCTACGCGGGCATGTGGAGTTTTGAGCGTAAGCCCTGGACGCATCGCAGCGGCGGTGAGAACGGCGGTGTTTACAAGTCGATCGACGGCGGGCGCACGTGGAACAAGTTGACCAACGGTTTGCCGAAGCTGATGGGCCGCATCGGCGTTCGCGTCGCTCCCAGTAATCCAAACGTGGTCTACGTGATTGTCGAAGCTAAGGACGGCACGCTTTACCGTTCAGACGATCGCGGCGAGACGTTCAAAATGGTTTCGAAGAACGACGACATTGTGTCGCGCGGGTTTTACTACACGAAGGTGCGTGTCGATCCGACAAACGAGAACCACATCTTTGCCGTCGCCTCGACGCTGTTCACTTCAGTCGATGGTGGCAAGACGTTTCGCCCGATCACCGGCCGGACGCACATCGACTTTCACGCGCTCTGGCTCGATCCGAAGAACCCGAAACGAATGTGGCACGGACAGGACGGCGGCATTGCTGTCAGCTACGACGGCGGCGAGTCGTGGGAAGCTGTTTACAACATTCCTTTGGGCCAGTTTTATCAGATTCATGCCGACAACCGGCAGCCGTTCTATTACGTGATGGGTGGTTTGCAGGACAACGGTTCGTGGGCTGGACCGAGCCGCACGCGCGAGCCAGCGGGCATCATGAATGACGACTGGCGCATGGTGAGTTTTGGCGATGGGTTTTACGTCATCAACCATCCCGACGATCCCGAGCAGTACCTGTCGGAGTCACAGGGCGGCGACATCGTCTGGACTGACTTTCGTACGCGCGAGCAGCAGTCGATCAATCCGTGGGGCCGCGGCAGCGGCGGTGGACCAGCGGCGGGACAGAAGTTTCGTTTCAACTGGAACTCGCCGATAGTCTTTTCCGCGCATGACAAGACGACCGTTTTCTTTGCGGGCAATGTCGTGTTCAAGTCGCCTGACTTTGGCAAGACGTGGGAACAGATCAGTCCGGACCTGACGACGAACGATCCGGAGAAGTTGAAAGACGCCGGCGGTCCGATAGCCATTGAGAATTCAACGGCGGAATATCACTCGACGATCATCACGATCGCTGAGTCTCCCGTGCAGAAGGGTCAGATCTGGGTCGGCACTGACGACGGCAATCTGCAAGTCACGACCGACGGCGGCAAGAATTGGACAAACATCATCGCGAACGTTTCGGGCGTCGCGAAGAATTCGCCGGTATCGCATGTTGAGCCATCGAGGATCAACGCGAATACGGCCTGCATTTCTTTCGACCGGCACATGTTTGACGATTTTCGTCCTTATATTTTCAAGACGGTGGACGGTGGGAAAACCTGGACGAACATCTCCGGCAACTTGCCCGCAAAGGCTTACGTGCAGGTCGTTCGCGAGGATCCGAAAAACACAAATCTGCTGTACGCAGGAACTGAGTTGGGTCTGTTTGCTTCTTACAACGGCGGCAAAGAGTGGCTGGCGTTGAATCTCAAGAACCTGCCGAACGTGTCGATTCACGACATCCTGGTCCACCCGCGCGAGAACGATCTGATCCTCGCGACGCACGGACGCAGCATCTGGATCTTCGACGACGCCAGCGTGATCCAGCAGATGAACCAGCAGATTCTCGACAGCAACGCGTATCTGTTTCCGATAAGGTCCGCGTTGCGATTTGCGAGTCGATTTACTCGTTACGGCATCGGCGACAAGATCTTCACCGGTCCGAATCCTTCGACCGGCGCTCTGATCACTTACTACTTGAAAGACAAGGTCGACGAGAAGACGACGCTCAAGGTGCAGGTCTTCGATCGCAACGGCAAACTGGTTCAGGACATCGAGCGTCCTTCGCGTGAAAAGGGTTTGAATCGAATCGCATGGAACCTGCGGTTAGGTGGTCCGGAAGTGCGCCGGCCTCCGACGCCGGAGCAGCTTGCGTTTGGCGGTGGGCCGCGTGGGCCGCAGGTGCTGCCGGGAACTTACACGGTGAAACTCACGGTCGGCGATAAGGTGTTTGAAGAACGAGTGGAAGTGAAACTGGATCCGGGCATCAAGGCTGCGGCCGCCGAGCTTCAGCAAACGCTCGACATGCAAATCAAGCTGCGCGACATGCAGTCGACGATGAACGTGTCGTTGCGTTTTCTCGACAGTTTGAAAGAGCAGCTCAAGCAGGCGCAAGCGACGATGAAGACGCTCAGCAAAGAGCCTGACAAGGACCTAATGAAAGCGCTCGAGGACTACCTCAAAGAATTGGACACGATGCAGGACAAACTCGCGGCGCGTAACGAAGGACTCGGGTTTCCAGGCAAGGACCAGGTGGCGGACCACATCGGCAACCTCTTCTTTTCACTCGACGCGAACTTTGGCCCAACACTCGGCCAGCGGCAGTTTTTCGATGAGATTCAGCCCGCGTATCGCGCGCGAATGGAAGAGGTCAACAAGTTCCTGCGCGACACGTTGCCGCAGTGGAATGAAAAACTTCGCGGGTGGAACGCCCCAACGTTAACCACCCGCAAACCATTCGAGCTTTAGCCACAAAGAGGCACAAGAAGCACAAGACAGAGCAGGACAAAAACAGACCAGTAGCGCAAAAGAGTTCAGCTCTAGCTAAGCTAGCGATCATACAAGCTAAGCTTGAACTGCTTGAACTCAAAACCGAGCTACTGCTTTGAGTTCAGCCTTTAGGCTGCGATGCCGAGCAAGAGCTCGAACTCACGCTGACGTGTTTTGTTTGTGCTTCTTGTGCCTCTTTGTGGCTCAGTGCTTGTCGAGAGCTTCCGCCGCCGCCGGTGTGGCCGGCGTTGAAGGCGCGGCGCTGGTCAGTCGGATGTTGCCATTGATGCCTTTGGCGGTGATGCCGCTGCCGCCGCTACCGATGCGCGCCCAGTACTTGCCGCGCTTGCCTTTGTCGATGGAGACGTTCGGCATGTCTGCAATAACACGACCATTCATGCCGCTTGCATCAAAATCCGCGTTCAGGTCCGCCGGCAACTGCAATTCGATGTTGCCATTGATGCCACTCAGCGTCACGCCATCCGCCTCGATCCGCTTCATACCGAAGACGACGTTCCCGTTGATCCCTTTCAACGTCGCACTTCCGGCGGCGTTCGCCACCTGAACTTTTCCGTTGATGCCGCCCAGTTCGATCGAGCCATCAAGCTCGCCCACCACAAAAGCGCCATTCACGCCCTTCGCGTAAAGCGAAATCTGACGCGGCACTTTCAGCGTCACGCGTTCTGAAGCCTTGGAGCCAAACAGCTTCGCGAAGAAACTGGGTTCCGTCGTCTCGCCGTTAATGCGCAGCCGGTTCGCGTCTGCCTGAATGTTGACCTGGCGGCGCTTCAGTGCTTCCGCACTCGACGCGGTGCGCTCGATGTAAACCTCCGCGGTCCTGGTGTCGGACGTTTCAATCTTGACCGAGCCGTTGATGCCGCCAACTTCGACTCGCGCACCGGGCGCAAGCTCGTAGCTCTGTCGCACCTCTTCACGGACGTCGTCCGAAGCCTGATGAGAGACCAGTTCGCGAATTTCCGCCACCGTCCCGTCCTTGCTTGAAGACGAGCGAACCACGATACCGGCAATAGCCGCGAGCACTACGAGCACAATCAAAATCACTAAACGTTTCATAGTCCTGCCTCAGAAATTGCTTGAAAAAATGGACTGTCGGGGTCTTTAACGACGATTCCCAAAAATATGTTTCGGATTTTCGTGCTTGACAGCAAGTCAGGCGGAGCATAGAGTCCAACCCCTCAAAATTATCGAACTATGGGTGAACGGAACGGAAAAGACCTGAAGATCTTGCTGGTCGAAGACTTTGAGGATACTCGCCTCTTTCTGCGTCTGGCGCTGGAAGATCACGGCTTCATCGTGTTTGAAGCGGAGAACGGCGAGAAGGCGGTTGAAAACGCGAATCGCGAGAACCCGGACGTGATTCTCATGGACCTCACGATGCCGCTGATGGATGGCTTTGCCGCTGCAAAGTTGATTCGCCAGAACGAACAGCTCAAAAACGTTCCGATCATCGCGATCACCGCGCACCAGGAAACCGACTTTCGTTCCGACGCTAAGGCCTCAGGTTTCGACGCCTACGTCACGAAACCGATCGACGTCAACTGGCTCAAAGATCTAATCAACGGACTTCTGATCTGATTGCGGTTTGCGTAGGCGCAGCGCCCGGCCCGGACGGCCACTGGTGGCTTTTCCTTCGCTCCAGACTTCGACGCCATTTACAAAAACGCGGTTCACCCCTTCCGAGACCAACTGCGGGTCTCTGAACGTGGCCCGATCGATAATTCGCACCGGATCAAACAGCACGACGTCGGCCTTGAAACCCGGCCGAATCAAGCCACGATCGTGTAACTTGAAACGCGCCGCCGGAAAAGAAGTCATCTTGCGAATCGCTTCCGGCAAACGCAACCAGCGCAACTCGCGCACGTAACGACCCAACACGCGCGGATACGTGCCCGCACCGCGCGGGTGTCGCGAACCGATCCCGCCGTCGCTGCTAACCATCACCCACGGCTGCCGGTAGAACATCCGGATGTCCGCGTCTTTCATCGAGTGAGAAACCACTCCCGCACCGCCGTCGCGCACGATCTTCATGTAGAGCTCAACCGGACTGATCTTCTCCTGCGTGCTGATCTCAGCCATCGTCTTGAACTCATATTGCGGATGCGCGCGGCAACTGACGATGGTGATATTCGCCGGTCCACCGACGTCGGCCAAACCACGCGCCACATCGACGGGATCTTCGTGCCGTCCACTCGGAATCAACACTCTGATTGTCGAGCTCCACGCGTCGTACGGATAACAGTCGGCCGTTACATCCTGTCCACTCGAACGCGCTTTATTGATCAACTCAACGACCTGCTTCGCCTTACCCCAAACCTTCAGTGTGCCCAACTTGATGTGCGAAATCTGCACCGGAATGCGTGCTTCTTTTCCAATCTGAAGTGCTTCAGCCAACGCTTCGAAACTCTTGTCTGCTTCATCGCGAATATGGCTGATATAAATGCCGCCGTGAGCACCTGCGACTTTCGCCAGCGCGACGACCTCTTCAGTCGAAGCGGGTTTGCCTGTTTCGTACTCGAGTCCGGTCGAGAGACCCATCGCGCCTTCGCGCATCGCCTGGTCGACCAACTGTCGCATCTTTTCGATCTCTTCGGGCTTCGCGAGACGATTAGTGTCCTCACCCATCACGCGCGATCTCACCGTTGCGTGGCCCACAAACGTGAGCACGTTCAGCGCGATTGGATTCTTGTCGAGCTCTTGCAGAAACTCGCCGACAGGAAACGGCGAGCCGCCATCCTGGCCCACGACGATCGTAGTGACGCCTTGCGAGACTTGTGATGCGGCAGAACGATCGCTGCTGAAACCACGATCGGAATGGTTGTGCGCATCGATGAAACCGGGAGCGACGACCAATCCGGCGGCCTCGATCACGCGCGCACCGGATGGAACCTGAACCTGACTGCGCTTGCCGGCCGCAACGATCGTGTCGTCTTTTAATAGAACTACGGAATCCGATACCGCATTACGACCGGAACCATCGATCAAGGTAGCGCCAACAATCGCAATCGTGCCCTCCGCAGCCTGCGACGTACACAGCATCGGGCAAGCAATCAGTGACAATAGAACGAGGCTAAGCAGCTTCTTCAAGGTTTTTTATTCGCAGTGATGTAATCTTCGAGCTTTTTGCGATCCGGGTAGTTGGGTTTCTTTTTCAGAAACTCTTCATATTCGATCGCGGCCCGATCCTTTAAACCGGCTGCGTTGTAGAGGGCAGCGAGCCGCAGATGTGCATCGGCCCTGCCGGCCGGATCGAGCCTGATCGCCTCGTTGAGATAACCGACCGCCTTCGAGCCTTTTTTGATCTGCAAGTACGACTCGCCGAGATAGTAGTTCGCGTCCGCGGACGAGGGTTGAATCTCGACTGCTTTGGTCAGTGGCTCGATCGCGCCTTCGAAGTTCTTGCGCATCATGCGCAAGCGGCCCAGGTTCATTTGCGCCAGAAAGAACTGAGGCCTTTCAGTCGCGCTCTTAGCATAAGCGTTTTCGCTCTCGTCGAGATTCTGTTTGTAGAGATAAACGGTGCCGAGTTCGGCCCACGCCTGAAAGTCGTGCGGGTCGGCGGTTACGAGTTGACGCAGAGTCGTGATAGCGTCGTCGTAACGCTTCTGATCGGTTGCTTCACGTGCGGTTACAAACAACTTCTCATTAGCGCCGGTCCGTTGGTACACATCGGCGGCGGAGATTGAAGACGGTTTGGACGAACCTCTTCCCTTCCACGCCAGTTCCACATCCTGCCGCACTCGTTCTGAACCACCTGACAGGATCTCTACCCGAGTGCGCCCGATCTCTTCGTGATCCAACATCACGAGCAGTTCGTATTGCCCCGGCGCGAGGTTGATGAACTGGTAACGCTGGCCGGAATTGACATACTGCCGGCCCGCCGGAGTGCCACCAAGATTATTGAGCACGATCTCATAGACAAGCGGCTTCACCCCTGTGTCTTTGTCGTTACCTTCATTGACGATGACGTCGCCAAAGAGAATGTAGGAGCCGCCGCCGATTCCCAGTTGCGATTTGCGATCCGGCGCTTGTGCGTATACCGACGCGGTGAGGACAAGTGTGGCGAACACAGAGAAAACAACTCTACGCATCATCAGCTCTCCTTATGAAACTGCGCGCGAGCCATCTATTTATCACAAAAACAAAGCCGGGCTGAAGCCCTTGAGCTCCAGCCCGTCGTTTAAGGTACTCCTCAGGTGAAGCTCAGAAAGTGAAACGAGCTCCGACCTGCATCACGCGCGGTTGTCCCTGGATCGAAATGAAGTTCGACCAGTTGGTCGGAATATCCGAAACCGAGGTGATCTGGTCCGGGTCGAGCTGCAAACCAAATCCGCTGCGGCTGGTGTCCATGCCAAACATCCGCTGCGTATTGGTGACGTTGAATACCTCGAAGCGAATCTGCAGTTTCTGTGTTTCGCTCCACGGCATGTCAAACGACTTGCTCACGCCCATGTCGAGATTCACGTAACCGGGCAGACGCAGCACGTTGCGATCGCCGGTTTCACCAGCATACGCACCGCGCCAGCTCTTGTACGCTTCGAGCAGGCAGTCGCCGAACAGTTTTCCGCCTTGCGTCGGACACGACTTGATCGGCTTTTCACGAACGCCGCTGCTCTGAGCGTTCCAGTTGGTGGCCCAACGAGCGTCGTCGAATGGACTAAACATCGGCAAGCCGGAGTTCCAACGGAAGATACCGCTCATTTGCCAACCGCCGACAAACGCATCGGCGAGTCTGTTGATACCCGAGAAGTACCGGCGGCCACGGCCAAACGGCAATTCCCAAACGGCGTTGGCATTAATGATGTGCCGTACGTCGAAATCGGAATCCGCAAACGAGTCTGCCTGACGTAACGGATTCAGAATGAACGCACCACCGAACGCGCCGCTGGTCTGGAGACCGGAAGCATCGTCCATCGAATGCGAGAGCGTGTAGTTGAAGTCCATCGTCAAGCTACGACCGAGACGCTCGCGAATGCTGAGCGTACCGGCGTGATAGTTTGACTTGGCAATGCTGCTGAAAGCTGACAGGGCGCCATACTGCGGATGGAAGAAGAGATTACGTCCCAGTCCATCTTCGATAACGTCCTGCGTGTCGGTCCAGTCGTTGCCGTAGAAATTCAACGCCACTGCGTAAACAGCCTGCGTTTGGGTCAGGTTGTGAGTCGGGAACACGCCGCAGCAGTTGCCGAAATAGATATCGTCCATCAACTGCGCGATGTTGGTCGGTAGCATGTTGGTGAACCAGGCAACGTTCGGGATCTGCGAGATCGGAGTGCCGGCACGGCGGAAATTCTCAAGAATGCCGGCCGCTGTGTACCAATCCATTCCTGACTTCGGATCGACAAGGTTGTTGAGCGCCATCACGTCGCGGGAAGCGATGAGATTGCGGGCCAGCCTGCCGATGTAGGACGTCTGAATGACGAATCCCTTGGGCAGTTCACGTTCGTACGTGAAGTTCCACGAGTAGTTGATCGGCGCAACGATTTGCGAGTCCAACGTCGATTCGATACGCGCCGACTGGAACGCGGGATCCGTGTCAAACGGTTGCGTTCTTGGGAAGCTGATATTTCCCGGGATCGTGATGCGGGGCAACGTTCTGATCGCCTGGTTGAGCCCGGTGAAAAGCGGTGCCGGACGAGTCGTCAGGTTGAAGGTGTTGGCCGCAATGGTGTCGCTCGAAGTGAAACCGAGCGTGTTGTTCAAGTCGAAGCTGACGGCGAGTTGCTGGCCGTAGTAGTCGTTGGTGATGGCGAAGCCGCCACGAAATACTGATTGGTGATTTCTACCGAACACCTTGCCCAGGAAGTTGTCTCCGAAGGACGGAGACCAGGCAACGGCTACGCGCGGCTGGAAGTTGTTCTTGTCGTACGAATAGAGCGGCGCCGAATTGTTTGCCGGTCCCGAAAGGACGAGCGTCAGCGGCGTCACGTAATTCTCGCCGCGTGCTGCTGCGGCCTGACGCAAGGCAAACACTTCCGAGAGAGGAATGTCGGTCCTGACTTCAAAACCGTTCTTCTCGTACACCGGTCTGCTGATCGAATAACGCAGTCCGTAGGTGAACGTCAGGTTTGGCGTAATCTTCCACGAGTCCTGACCGTAAACATCGTACTCCTGCGTTGCAAACTCACGGTCGCTCGGCGTACCGGCGGGCAGGAGAGCGCCGCTCTGATCGAAGATGAAGTTTCCGGAGTACTGGGAATACCTTCCTATAATCGCGGTCACTGCGTTCTGCACGCCGACGGCCGAACCCGCAATCGGGAAGACTGCGTTGATCGGGTTGGAGATGCTGGCGCCGCCACCGGAGTAGAACGATGGATTGGTGATCGCGCTGTCGAAAGAGCTTGCCAGCGATGACCGGCGGTTGTTGATGGCGCGAATGTTCGTGCCAAAAGTCATGCTGTGGTTTTCCTTCACCCACGACACGTCGTCGGTAAAGTTGTGCACCGGGGTGACGCGATTAAGAGTTCGCGTAAAGCCGAAGGGTGAGAAGACGAACCGGAAACTGATCGAGTTTGCGGCCGAGTCGCCCTGCTGGCTATACGCTTCTCGCGTAAATCCGTAGCGGAAGGTATTGATCAGGTTGTTGGTCATGGTCCATGTGTGGCCGGCAGCGATGCCCATCGGGTGAGACCAGATGTTTGGCGCCGGCGTATCGGGGAACTGCCGTTCGCGCGTGATCACATCGTAGATGATGCTGGTTCTGACGAACGCTTGCTGCTTACTGGTGAGATTGAAATCAAACTTACCGGTGTGCGAGTTACGTTCGACCGGAGTCGGCGCGTTAAAGCGGAAACCTGCAGTATTGAATTGGTCGCCGATGGAGAAGTCGTTCGCCGGATACTTCGCCGCAGCCTGGGCCAACAACTGAATGGCGGCCGGATTGGTTCCCACTGCGGGAAAGATCGAAGCGATGTTTGCCGGAGTCAAAGTGGTAATTCCGCCCGAAGGATTGCGGAAGCGAACCAGACCCTGGCCCATACTCGCCAACGGCACGTTGCGAACGACGGAAACCGATCGCTGAATTCGATCGCCTTCAAAGCTGTAGAAGAAGAAGGCCCGGTCTTTCATCAGTGGACCACCGAGCGATCCGCCAAAGGTGTGTCGAATCAGCGGCGCCCGGGAAACGCCGGCAGCGTTGTTAAAGAAATCGTTGGCCGCAAAAGCCGACGTGCGATAGAACTCAAAGGCGCTACCGTGCCACTCGTTGCTTCCGCCCTTCGTGATGAGTGAAACCTGCGCGCCTGCCGACCGGCCCTGATTCGCGTTCGGGTTGGTCGTTTGCACGCGAAACTCTTCGATAGCGTCTGCGTTCAGGCGCAACACCGTTCCGTTCGCGGGCGACAAGTTATCAATGGCTGTTCCGTCTGCCGGATCAGCGCTGCCGCTGGTAACGGCGTTAGTCTGTGATTCGTTGATGTCTACTCCGTCAAGCGTCACGTTGGTCTGGTCCGCGCGTGCGCCGGCCACATACCCGTCGCGGGTCGCCGCTGTCTGTAGCGTCAGCAGGTTGGGAACGCTGCGCGCTTCTAATGGCAACTGCGTGATCTGCTTGTTGACGAAGTTGGATCCGAGGGTACCGTCTTCACGGTTCACCAGCAGTTCTGCCGAACTGGTCGAAACAGTGACTGACTGGTTGATGTCGCCGATCTCCAAAGGAACGTCCACGGTCACAGGCTTCGCAATCAGCGCGTGGACATCAGTGACGACACCTTTCTTGAAACCCGTAGCCTCAACTTCGATCCGATAGTCGCCAACCTGCACTGCTTCGAAGGCAAAGAGACCATCGTTCGAAGTAGTGGTGGCGCGTTCGGCGTTGGTGGTCACGTTGATTAGTTTCACGTTCGCACCGGCCACGAGGTTACCTTGGGGATCCTTAACTGTACCGCGAACTGCGGAAGTTCCACCCTGAGCAAACGCCGTCAGGGTAAACACCCCGAGGAGCAAGGCGGCGCTTAGAAGTCGGGCGGCACTTCTCAAGGAAATTCTTGTTTTCATTGAATCCTCCGATGCAATTTTGTCTGCGGATCTGGACGTGGAAAGGGCTGTGTCACTAGATCCGATAAAGATGAGAGGCGGATTAACCGTGAAAAACTTGTCGATTCAGTTCAGTTTCTTGCAGATACCATTCCGCGACAGCGCAGTGATAACTCCGCCACAAAACACTCGCGTTTTCACGTTCGGGTCAAGACCGTTAGGTTTTGTGCGGAAGAGAGTATATCCAAATTTCTGGTAGCGTCTATAGAAATTCGTAGGAGACGCTATCTTTTGGCTAATCCGTCAACTAGGACTTCGGAAAGGCGGGACATTAGCAGGTAGGCGGGGTTGTCGACCGACCACATTATTTCCGGCATGTCGTCGCAGGAAATGGCCATCGCGATCTTCCCTTTTTTCGTGTAGAGAATGGCGACCGAACTGCGCAGGCGATCGAGTGCTCCGTACTTGCTGGCCACGGGCGTGTCCGAAAGTGATCTGCCGATCGCGTTGCGGCCCTGTTCGCGTTTCATTAGCTCGATCATCTCTTTCGACACAGCGGGACTGACGATCTCGCCGCGTTCGAGTTTCTCCATTACCAACACCAGCTCGCGCGGCGTCGCCATGCCGAGGCCATACTTTTTGTTCTCCGGATCTTTTCCGGCCACGCTCTCACCACCGGCGAAGACCTTGCGCATGATCTTGATGTTTTTGAAACCGAGCGACTCCATGCGCGCGTTGACTGCGTCGGTGGTCAGAACGTCGAGTGTTAGATTGGTGGCGGTGTTGTCGCTGAGGATCATCATCAGGTTGACGGCGTCGCGGAGTGTGAGATGAAGATTGTCTGAGAGCTCATTAAGAATGCCGGAGCCGCCGACTTTCTTTTCTTTGGTGAGTACGACTTCATCGGTCCACTTGAGCTTGCCTTCGTTGACGCGTGCAAAGGCTTCGATCATTACGGCGATCTTGATGGTGCTGGCGGTGCGCACGCGTTCGTCGGCGTTGAGTGCGTAGGTTTCGCCGGTGTCGAGGTTCTTGGCGAAGAGGCTGACTTTGCCTTTGAAAGATCCGACGAGTGACTTTACCTGATCGTCGAGGTGGTTTTGGGCTGGTACGGCAGTTGGAACAAGAATTAAGAGAATGAAAAGAAGGAAGAATTTTGTTTTCATAGATGGCCTAAGGCGACCAGTAACTCCGCATTCAGAATAGCCGCGCCCGCAGCGCCGCGAATCGTGTTGTGGCTCAGCACGACAAAGCGATAGTCCAGGACTGAGTCGGGTTTTAATCTACCAATCGTGATCGCCATGCCGTTACCGGCGTCGCGATCTAATTTCGGTTGGGGACGATCCTGTTCGTCGCGCACGACGATCGGTGCGGACGGCGCCGAATATAACCCAAGCTCCTGCGGCAATGAACGAAAAGAGGTGAGCGCCTCGCGCACGTTGCTGAGCGATGCTTTGCGTGCGAACTTCACGCGCACCGCGGCCATGTGTCCATCCGAGACGTTCACGCGATGACACTGAGCGCTGACCGCCATTGGCGCCGGATCGATCCGCGCGTCGTTGAAGCGGCCAAGGATCTTCCTGGTTTCGGTTTCCATCTTCTCTTCTTCACCACCGACGTAGGGCAAGACGTTGTCGAGGACATCGAGTGAGGCAACGCCGGGATAACCCGCACCGGAAAGTGCTTGCAAAGTTGTCGCGACAGTCGCTTCCACGCCGAACGCCGCGTGCAAAGGCGCGAGCGCCAGAGCGAGCATGACCGCCGAACAGTTTGGATTGGTAACGATGAACCCGCCGCGCGGATATTTGTTTCGCTGTCGTTCGAGCAAACCGAGGTGCTTGTGATTGACTTCCGGGATCAGCAGCGGCACGTCTCCGTCCATGCGAAACGCAGACGAGTTGCTGATCACTGGATGGCCGGCCGCCGCAAAACTTTCTTCAGTCTCGCGCGCGATCTCACCCGGCAGACTCGAAAACACGAGATCGCAATCGAGTGGCGGGGCGGGCGGTTGAACCGGCATCGTTCGCACAGCGGGAGGCATTTCCCCACTCAAGCGCCACGTGCAAGCTTCGCCGTAAGTTTTTCCCTGCGAACGATCTGACGCCGCGACGGCGTTCACTTCAAACTGCGGATGGTCCACGAGCAGTTGAATAAACCTCTGCCCAACCATTCCAGTGGCGCCGAGAATTCCGACTCTGTATTTACGACTCATGCCAACTCCAAACCCCGTTTGATCCGCTGAACACCCTCGCTCAACGTCTCGTGATCCGCACAGAACGACACGCGGAGAAAACCTTCACTCTCACTGCCAAACGCAGCGCCGGGCACGGTGATCACGCGCGCATTCAACAACGCCTCGACTACTTTCATCGATGGACCATACTCGTGCACATCAAGCATCGTGTAGAACGCGCCGTCAGGCGTAACGGCTCGCACCCCCAACTCCGAATCAATCAATTTCAACAAATGATCGCGTCGCGACCGGAACATCGCCCGAAATCCCGCGCGGGCCACTTCCGCTTCATCACTCCACGCCACGAGCGATGCTTTCTGCGAAACAGTCGACGCGCACGTCGTTACGTATCCATGCAACACCAACGCGGCTTTGATCACCGCTTCGTCTCCACCGATCCAACCGAGACGCCAGCCGGTCATGCTCATCGACTTCGAAAGACCGGAGATCACTATCGTTTGGTCCGCAAATGAAGACAGGGATTCCGGCCGCTCTGGCGTGTAGTAGAGCTCGCGATAGATCTCATCGCTAATCACGTACGCGCCCTGAGCTCGCACCGCATCCGCGATGGCAATCAGATCGTCTCGCGAAAGCGTGCGTCCCGTGGGATTCGACGGACTGATGCAAACGACAACTTTCGTCTGCGCTGTCAACGCGCGGCGAAATTCATCTCTGTCAAACGCGAATCCATTCTCACGCGGCAAACGATAGAACTTCGCCGCGCCTCCCGCCATCTTTACGATCGTGGGATACGCCACAAACCCCGGATTCGGCAGCAACACCTCGTCGCCTTCGTCAATCAAAGCCAACAACGCGAGATACAAAGCTTCCTGCGATCCAGCCGTGACAATCACCCGCTCCGGGTGCTGTTCGAGGTGCGGATACTCGGCCGCGATCTTCTCACGCAGTGATTTCAAGCCCGCGTGCGAAGTATAACCGTTCTGCTCTTCAGTTATTACTTTGACTGCGGCGCGTCGAATCACGTCCGGCGTCGGTAGATCAGGTTCACCCAAACCGAGATTGATGCTTCCCGGCTGCGCGCGATCGAAGACCTGCCGGATGACACTCTTTTCAATTCCCCGCAAACGTTTCGGTGGCGCAAAGTTAATCAACGCAGCTTGCCTCATCGCCACAAATCAGCACAAAAGGCACAAATGTGGCGAGCAAGATCCTTCTTGCTGCTTGTGCTTCTTTGTGGCTCAACGCAGGTATTCCTCGAGTTGCACCGCCGTGTCAGTCTTTTCATCTCGATACTTCACGATGATTGCCGCGTAAAGCGAAAGGCCCCAATTGCGTCCAGGCTCAGTTTGCACTACACGCGAGCCGGGCACAACCACGGCGCCGGCGGGAATCTCGAGCGGCGCGCCTGCCTTGCGTTGATAAATTTCACCACGAACGAGATCGTAAACGGGGGTAGAACCGGTCAGGATAGTTCCCGACGCCAGCACCGCACGTTCGCGCACGATCGCGCCTTCGTAAACTCCGCAGCTTCCACCTACCAGCACATCGTCTTCAATGATCACCGGCACAGCTCCGATCGGTTCCAACACGCCTCCGATCTGCGCGGCCGCAGAAATGTGCACGCGCTTGCCGATCTGCGCGCACGAACCGACCAGCGCGTGGCTATCGATCATTGTTCCTTCGTCGACATAAGCGCCGGCATTCACAAACATCGGCGGCATGCAAACAACGCCCGGCGCCACGTACGCGCCGTCACGAATCGTCGAACCACCGGGGACGATCCGCACGTTGTCGCCGATCTTCGTCGGCCGTGCGGGATACGTATCCTTGTCAAAGAACTTGAAAGTATTTCCTTCGGACATGTCGGTGAGTGCGCCCATGCGAAAGCCCAGCAGCAGTCCCTGCTTCACCCACGAATGGACCAGCCACTCGCCGCTCGCGTTTCTTTCAGCGGCGCGAACTTCGCCACGATTGAGCGCACTCTTGAACTCGTCGAATAGAGCTCGGTCAGCCGCCGTGAAGTTTCCAGCGAAGTTTCCGTCCGGGCGTGCAGCTAGTGATTCGATCTGCTCACGCAACGGCATGCGAAGTTTCCTTCAGTAAACCAATCTCGTTCAGGATCTCTCGCAAGCGCGCGCGTGTTTTCTCCTGCACGGGCACGAGCGGCAGACGGAGTTTCTCCTCGATCAATCCCATCATCGCGAGCGCGGCTTTCACCGGTCCCGGGCTCGACTCGATAAAGTTTCCCTCCATCAGCGGGAGCAACTTGTAGTGCAGCGCGCGTGCTTCAGCCCAGTTGCCGGCTAATGCTTGATCGTTGAGTTGCGACATCAATGCCGGTGCTTCGTTTGACGCGACTGAGATCAAACCTTCGGCGCCGAGAGCGATCATCGCGAGCGTCAGCGCATCGTCGCCGGAGATGACGCGGAAGTTTTGTGGGCGCCCGCGAAGAATCTCCATGATCTGCGATAAGTTTCCGGAAGCCTCTTTGACGCTGACGATGTTTTCCACGTCGCGTGCGAGACGAAGTGTGGTTTCGGCCGAGATGTTCGACGACGTGCGGCCGGGAACGTTGTAGATGACGACGGGCAGACTATTCACTGCTTCGGCAATAGCGCGGAAGTGTGCGTAGAGTCCTTCCTGCGTTGGTTTGTTGTAGTAAGGCGCGACGCACAAGACTCCATCGGCGCCAAGCGAACGCGCCGCGCGCGATTTTTGAATCGCGACGGCGGTGGAATTGCTGCCTGTGCCGGCGATCACTCTCGCCCGGCCGCGCGCGAGCTCGATCGTCGTACGGATCACCAATTCGTTTTCGGCGTCAGACATGGTGACGCTTTCGCCGGTTGTTCCGCAGGGAACAAGCACTTTCACGCCACCATTTATTTGATACTCAATCAGCTCGCGTAAACGTCTGTCATCAACAGCGCCCTCGCTGGTAAAGGGAGTAACGAGTGCGGTAGCACAGCCACGAAGCCAATCAACTTGTAGTGTCATGGTGCCTCCAAGGTGAGAAATTTCCGATTTTTCGATTGCCAATTGCCGATTTACTGAAAGCCTCTTAGCTTTGAGAACTGCTTTCAATCGGCAATCGGCAATTGGCAATCGACAATGCTTTCGATCACATCTGAGAACTGAAAAACTCCGGTCTTTCCAACAATCCAATGCGCGGCCAACAATGCGCCGGATGCGAACCCCCTTCTCGATCGCGCCGTGTGCACAAGCAGGAGCTGATCCGCCTCGGAGTCGAAACCGACGCGGTGCGTGCCGGGAATGTAGCCCGCACGTGTCGAAGCGGTAGGGATTTCCGGTCCCAGATGTTTGGCCATCAACTCGCGCAACTGAAGCGCTGTTCCCGAGGGCGCGTCGCGTTTGCGCATGTGATGCGCCTCTTCGATGAACGGCGCGTAGCCGTCGACGGAAGCGAACAGGGCTGCGGCTCGATCGACGATGCGATAGAAGAGATTCACGCCGATGGAGAAGTTCGCGCCATAAACGAGCGCGGCGCGGTGTTCGGTTACGATCTGTTTCGCTCTCTCTTCGTGCGCTTTCCAGCCGGTCGTTCCTTCGACCAACGGGACTCGCGCGCCGGCGCACGCTTCGATATTTCGTAAGACTGCTTCACCAACGGAAAAGTCAATCGCCACATCGTGGCCACTGATCTTTTCCTTCAGTTGATCGGTTTTAAGATCTCTGTCAACCGACGTCACCACCGCGGCCACCTCATCACCAGCGGCTCTTGCTTCTGCGGCTACGAGTTGGCCCATTGCTCCATTTCCGAATAGCGCGATCTTCATAACTTACTCAATTTGTTTGCCAGCGTGACGTAAAGATCAACGGCGCGTTTCAGTTCGTGTTTTGCAATCCGTTCGTGATCAGTATGGGCGTCAAGAATCGAACCCGGTCCGAGCAACAGCGCCTGGCCCCAGTTCGACAAGTACGGCACATCCGTCGTAAACCGCACCACACAATCATCAAAACCTTCGACAGAAAACAATCGCACGGGATCGTGTGCCGACGCGTATTCAACGTGCGCCCGTCCGGCGACAGCCCCTTGGACAAGCGGTTTGATGCGCTCTATATCCGTCGCGAGCCGAATTTGCAATTCCGCACGGGCGTGATCGGGAATCACGTTGGGTCGCGTACCGCCGTTCAGCACGCCGATGTTGCAGGTCGTGTCGCCAAAGAAGCTGTCGCTAGGCCACTCGATCGCACGAATGTCTTGCAGGACGCCGAGCAGCTTTTCGATGGCTGAGTCGCCTGCTTCGGGATATGCTGAGTGCGCGGCGCGTCCCTCGGTCGTAAGGATGAGCCGCAGCGAGCCTTTCGTTCCGGTGGCGAGTTGATTGTCGGTTGGTTCGCCGTTAATCAGAAATCGACACTCGCGTGCGAGTGGATGTTTGTTTGCTGCCTGTGCGCCGAGACTGCTCAGCTCTTCGTCGACCGTGAAAAGTAGTCCGACGTTGTTCATGCCGCTTTGGCGAAGCTGTTCGGCCGCGAAGATTTGGGCGGCGATGATGCCTTTGGCGTCGCACGAGCCGCGGCCGTAGATGTATTCGCCGTCATCGCTCGAGGCGATGAACGGCGGCACCGTGTCCATGTGAGTGGAGAACACGATGCGCGGTGACTTCCCAGTGGTGGCAATTACATTGAAGCGGTCGGCGGCAACCTCGTGTCGTTCGACCAGGTAACCAAGAGTTGAGAGATGATTGGCAAGAAACTCAGCCACGGATTTTTCATCGCCGGTCAGCGATGGAATATCTATCAGTTGGCGAGTAAGGACAAAAAGCGTCATCTCTTTCCTGGGACCGCAGGCGTCTCGCCTGCACTCGTCGCTGGAACTACTTCCGGGACAAAGCAGGCGAGACGCCTGCGGTCCCAGCGTTTACGGTACTCTCGTTCTGTCTACTAAAAAATGCCTCGTGCAATCGTCTGACTGCTTCGGCCACGCGACCCTCTTCAATTGCGAAAGTGACATTGATGCTCGACGCGCCTTGCGAGATGAGCGTGACATTGATGTCGCTGATGGTGCTGAAAACCCGTGCGGCGATACCGGGCGTCCCGCTTAAACCTTCGCCAACGACGCAAATGATTGCTCGCCCTTTTTCGACGCGCACCGTGCCGAGTTGTTCCAGCTCTTCGATGACTGCGGGTAGCGTGCTGTCGTCGTCTAACGAAAGTGAAACACTGACTTCGGAAGTGGTGACGACGTCAACCACAGTGCGGTGCCGATCGAACACTTCAAAGAGTGCGCGCAGAAAACCGTAAGCGCCCAGCATGCGCGTCGAAGTGATCTGCACGGTGGTGACACCGGTTTTGTGTGCGATCGCTTTGATCGTGCGTGGCGAGCTTTCAGTTTGTGGTCCAACGAGCGTGCCGCGCTCTTGTGGCACACTCGAGTTGCAGATGCGCACTGGGATACTGTCTTCAATTGCGGGCTGAATCGTTTTTGGATGCAGGACCTTCGCGCCGAAATACGCCAGCTCCGCCGCTTCGCTGTACGACAAGCGATCGACTGTTTGTGCGTCAGGCACAACCCGCGGATCGGCAGTCAACACGCCGGTCACGTCGGTCCAGATCTGAATCTCCGTCACTCTTAAAGCCGCGCCCAACAGTGCGGCGGTGTAGTCTGAACCACCGCGCCCGAGTGTGGTTGTAATTCCTTCTCTCGTTGCCCCGACAAAACCGCCGACAACCGGCACGACTTCGTCTTCGAGAACCGGCAACAGCGACTGCCGACTCTTCGCCGACGTTTCCGTCATCAACGGCGCGGCGCAAGTGTATTCGTCGTCGGTGATGATGCAGGATCGTGGATCAACCTGCTGAGCGTTTACTCCCCGGTGTTTGAGAGTTTCTGCAAGCAAACGGCTCGAAAGCAGCTCGCCGAACGAGACGATCGCGTCTTGAGTGGCTCGGCCGTTGGCTCGTGTGAGTAGTTGTGAGATTTGTGTGACTGCGCCGCTAAGGTATTCGCTGAAGCCGGTGCCGGCGTGAGACGGCAGCAACTCTTTCGCGGCTCGCTCGTGACGGCGAAACGTTTCCGCGAGTGACCCGATTGCTTCGTCAGCGCCGTGCTCGCTCGCGATGCGCGTGCTCGCCAGCAACGCATCCGTCACGCCGCTCATCGCCGACACAATGACCACTGGCCAATCGTGCCGCTGCGCCGCAACGATGCGGGCCACGTTTTCGAGCGCGGTCGCATCGGCGACTGACGTTCCACCAAATTTCATTACGATCGACATGCGTAAACAGTAACGATCAAAAAAAGCCGGCCGCGAGTGAACACGACCGACCTCTTAGAGATCGTGAAATCCGTAACGCGCGCTACTTCCGCACATCGACGAATCTGTCTGTCGTAGCACTCCACCGGTGTTCATCCCATCCGCGGATGATGTCGGTGACAGTCCCGCGGATTTAGCCGCGGCAACCAACTCGCTGTCGTTTGCGAAGTAACGACTACAAGCTTCGGCGACCTGCCCCTTTCGACAAACCCCGCTTCTTCGCTCCGGGTCTGACTACTCTTGGAGGTCGCGCCTCTACTCGTTCAAAAGATCAATTAAGAATGTTGGCACAACTTAGCGGGAAGATTTCGCGATGTCAAGACCGTTTCTCAATAGAGATTAAAATTGTATTCGAGCTGCATAAAGACCGACACGGGCCGGCCATCCTTGACAGCGGGAACGAACTTGATCTGGCGCGCAGCGGCGATCGCCTGTTCCGTTAAGCCGAATGGAAGCGTATCTAAGCAATCGTCAACCACAGAGACACGGAGAACACGGAGGTTGCACAGAGAAGAGCATCTATGACGACTTTTCGGGCAAAGTCCTATTTGATCTGATTGAATAGTTTTGTCGCGCGCGCGTTGTCGATGCGTTGCAGAATGCGGTACTGCTCGAGCGCGCCGTTTCGATTATTCAGGGCGATATACGACATGCCGAGGTTGTAGTGGGCCGAGGCGTAGTTGGTTTTCTGGCGAATGGCGGTCTGGTACTCCTGAACGGCTTCGGCGTAGCGTCGCTGCTGATGCAGCGCGTAGCCGATTTCGTTGTAGGCTTCAGGATACTGAGGCCGTAACCGGATCGCGCCTCTTAGTGCTGTAATCGCGTCGGCGTAACGTTCGAGATCGTTATAGCACCAGCCGAGGTTGTAGAACGCTTGCGCGTTGTTAGGACTGAGGTCGAGTCCGCGCTTGTATGCGTTGGCGGCTTTCGGATACTCCTTCGTGTTGTAGTAATAGACGTCGCCGAGTCCGAGATGCGCGAGCGCGAGATCGGGATTGAGTTTGATCGCTTCCTGGTACTCGTCGATGGCTTCGGAGTAGCGGCCGAGGTTTCGCAGCGCATAACCGAGCTCGTTGTGAGCTTCAGGGTACGCGGCGCGGTACGAGAGGGCCGACTTCAAACTCGTGATGGCACCGTCGTAGTTTTTCTGTTCGTTGTAGATCCAACCGATCTGATAGTGCGCGCCGGCGTAGTCGGGCTTGTTGCGTATGGCTTGCTGGAAGGCGCTGAGTGCTTCAGGGAAGCGATCGAGTTTCTTGTTTGCATAGCCCAACTCGAAATACGCAGCCGCATTGGTGGGCTGCATCGCGACGACTCGCTTCAAGGGGTCGATGGCTGATTCGTAATCTTCGAGATCATTGTAGATCCAACCGATGCGATAGAGCGCGCTTGCCATTGACGGGTTGAGTTGGACGGCTTTGAGATACAAGTCGAGTGCTTCGCGATACTGCTTCGCGTTGTAGCGTGCTTCGCCTTGTTGGTAATAGTTGTTTGCGGCGACTGAGTCGTCGGTAGTTGGTGTCGTGGTTGTTGGCTTACGGGTTGAAGCGGGGGTCGTTCGTTTTGTTGTTGTCGTTCTGGGTCCGGTCGTCGTGCTTGTGGACGTCGGTTTGCTCGCCGGCTTTGTCGTGGGTTTAGTGCTGGGACGTCCGGTGCTGCCGCCGCCAATCGTACCGCCGCCGGTGGCGGGTTCGTGTTGAGCGGTTGCGATACTCGCGCAGGTTAGCAGACAAATGAAAGCGGAAAGGGAGATTACGAAAAGCCGGGATCGGGATGACATCAGATTTTCTCCTGCGACTCAGAGGGCGTTGTTTCTGCCACGTAGATTGCGGTTGAAGTGGAACACTACGAACTGCTGCGGGCATTATAGTTTGGAACAGGCGCGGTGGGAATGGTGTTTACGCTGGACTTGGCTTTGTTTACGGGCGGGCGCTGGTTTTCACGTCCGTTGAATTCCCTGTTGACCGCTTTGTTTTAACCCTTTGGAACTTGGACGGCTCATGCAACTGATCGTGACGGCACGGTAGTGAGGTCCTAATCTGAACGCCGAAGGCGTTTACTAATTTCAGCCCAGGGTTGGTACAACCCTGGGTCACAGGATGAGAAAAACTACTACGCTGAAAGCGTTCGCAAGGGAGAGCGCCACTTGCCAATGCTTTCAGCATTGGTGCCAAAAAATCCGTTTAGTCCCAGGGTTGGCGGAACCGCCAACCTGGGCTGAAATTAGTAAACGCCTTTGGCGTTCAAATTAGGACACCACCTGACGGCACGCGCGTTTGACAGCCTCAAACGTAGTGCGTTAACGTAACGCGCTTGCCGTAGAGCACGAAGAACTCACCTTACTGCGTCCCGTTCGTCTAGCGGCCTAGGACACCGCCCTTTCACGGCGGCGACACGGGTTCGATTCCCGTACGGGACGCCAATACTGTCAATCATTTACAAAGAGTCCCATTTTCGCCGAGGGTCCAATAAGGGTCCATTAAGCTAGACCGCTTCCCTTTTGCGGATACCAGGCAGAAGCATCTTGACGACCTTGCTCTGCGCTTTGCGTTTCTCATCACTAACTGCTTGAACGTAAGTGTCCATAGTGACTTTGAGGTTCGCATGACGCAGCAATTCCTGAATGACTTTCGGGTTCTCGCCGTTGGCGTTCAAGATGGTGCCGAACGTATGGCGAAACGTATGCCAGCCGATACGCTTTGTTAGCCCAATCTTCTTCGCGGCTGGTTTGATATAGACGCGAAAGATCGAGTTAGGCCAATACGGTTGCGTACCGTTCATGGCGGGACTGGCATACACCCAATCGTCGGGCCGATTGTAGGTTGTTTTCATCTTCCAGAGGCGAAGCGACTTTGCTAATTCCGTATTCAGTGGAATCGGCTTTTGCAAGGCTTCGGTTTTAGGTGGACCAATTCTCTGTTTGACGATCGAGCGTTTGATGTGGATCACGTCGCGCTCGAAATCTACATCTTCCCACTTGAGACCTAACAACTCGCCGACGCGTAAACCACTCGCGCCATCCAGAAAGACTGCTGTTCGAAATGGCTCTGGAATGGCGTCCAGTAAGCTCACGAGTTCATCAACTGTCAGGATTTCAGGAATTTTCTGTCGCTTTGCGCTTTGTCTGACAATCGTGATCGGATTACTTGTGGTCCATTCCCACCGAATAGCGTGTGAGTAAAGCGCACTCATGATGTTTCTGATCTTGGCCTTGCTGCCTTTCGCCAGTGGCTCACCGCTCTCGAAACAAAGCCGCTTTAACCATTGTTCGACTTCGACGGCTTTGACTTCCGACAACTTGTAAGATCGCCAGCGAGGTAAAATCCACTTCCTCAAATAACCATCGTAGGTATGTTGAGTGGAATAAGTCTTTCGTTGTTCATCATCCGAAACCTGGGCTGGGTCATTCTTATGAAAGATGTCCGGCAGTTCATGTTCGGAATAATGATTAACTAAACTCTCCACTGTAATATCCTTGTTGGCTCCTCGACGAGTGGGATCGTTGATGTTTAAGCGCAAGCCATCTGCCGCAGCTTGAGCGTCCGACTCAGTTGGATATTCCTCAAGAGTTCCAACTATCGTTGCTCGGCGTTTGCGAGTGCCATCGGCTTGAATTTCTCTCCATCGATATTTCCAAGCCCTAACGCCGTCCTTGCGCTTGATAAGACTTAGACTGCCTCGTTGATAACGTGCACGCCTCATTGCTTCGTCTCCTAACGTTGAGGCGGCATGGATAGCGGCCCTGAGTTTACCTTACGTGTCAACCATGCATCGAGGTCACTCTGACGAAATCTCCAGAGTCTGCCAATCTGAATAGAAGGAATCTCACCGTTCCGAGCCATCCGCTTTAAGGTGCGGGGATGAATGCGGAGATATTCAGCGGCTTCGATGCTATTCCAGATCGTTGTAGATGGTGGTGACGCATATTCTGTAGTCATTGCTAAAACCTCATTGGGAGTAAATAGTTTTCGTTAACGAATCAGTCCGCCGAGATCGATGTCTGGGCCTTCAATCTCAAGCTCGGCGGCTTTTGTTGGGGCTGGATCAGGGTGGGTTGGAGTTTGTTCTGCGCCGTGATGGAACGGTCGTTGCTGCTGTGAAGCGAGAGAATCTTGACTCAGTTTATGGCGATCTTTTTTGGCTTCGTGGTCGTCGTCCAATGTCACTTCATGGGCGTTACCGTTGCTTGTGGCGCGGTTGAGAGTGTCACTTAAACTGTGCTCGGCGGTTCTTGTCGGTGCTGGCTCAAGATGGGTGGGACTTTGCTCTACGTGGTGGTTGAATGGTAGTCGCTGCTGAGTGGCTTCAAGCGCGCTTTCTTTGTTCGTACTACGGTCGAGAGAGACGCCTAGATTCTGCGCGGACTCGGTATAGATCACCGCATCGTACCTTGCTCTGGAAATGGCGACGTAGGCCATGCGGTCGTT
>Ga0187894_10000931_pt1 | contig 38977 bp, 39 predicted proteins | sample GBC1701081metaG_FD_136650 | JGI IMG/M metagenome (GOLD analysis project Ga0187894, IMG submission 136650) | White microbial mat communities from a lava cave in the Kipuka Kanohina Cave System on the Island of Hawaii, USA - GBC170108-1 metaG ... | reverse complement strand
TGGTTCGGCCGCGACTTCTCCGACGAGCAAACGCGCATCGTGATCGAGGAATTCACCCGTGTCGGCGCGCCGGGGGCGGGACAGGATCGCTTCAACCTGCCGGCCAACACACTGCTGGCGTTCGGCACCGACGCACTGAAGATCACGCTGATCCCCGGCCTGCTCAAGCGCGAGATCACCACGTGCCTGCTCTACAGCGAGCCGGGTGCCGGGTCCGACCTGGCCGGCGTGCGCACGCGGGTCGAGCGTCAGGGGGATACGTTCGTCGTCAACGGCCAGAAGGTGTGGACGTCAGGCGCAGCAACGGCCGACTACGGCATGCTGATCGCGCGCACGGACTGGGACGTGCCCAAGCACAGCGGATTGAGCTTCTTCTTCTTGCCCATGAAGCAGCCCGGCGTCGAGGTGCGGCCGCTGCGGCAGATCACCGACGAAGCGCACTTCAACCAGGTGTTCATCACCAACGCCGTCATGCCGATCGACAACCTGGTGGGTGGACTGAACCAGGGCTGGCGGGTGCTGCAGACGGCGCTGGCCTACGAACGCTCGGTCATGGGTGCTGGTGCACGCGGCGCCCGCCGCGGCAGTGCCGACGTCGTGGCGTTGGCGCGCGCCGCCGGCCGGCTGAACGATCCGCAGGTGCGGCAGGACATCGCCCGCGTGGTGGCCCTGCGCCGGCTCAACGCGCTCAACAACGCGCGCGCCAAGGCCGATCTCGAGCAGGGCACGTCCTCATCCATCATGTCGCTGGGGAAGCTTGCGATGTCGCGCATCCTGCACGAGGAGGCGCGCGTACGCACCGCCATCATCGGTGTCGAAAGCCTGCTGGCGGGTGACGCGCATCCCGTCGCCGACGACGTGAACTTCCTGACGCTGAACGCCTACTTCACCTCGATCGGCGGCGGCACCGACCAGATCCAGAAGAACATCATCGGTGAACGCGTGCTCGGCCTGCCCAAGGAGCCCGAGCTCGACCGCAACATCCCGTTCCGGCAGGTGCGCAGCGGATGATGCGCGTCCTCCCCCAACGCAGTTGGGGGAGGATGAATGTTCAGTGCCGTGACGTGCTGCCACCCTCTTCACCGCGGCTGTCCATCTCCAGCAGCGCGATCAGCAGGCGCGCGCGGGCGGTGCTGTCGGTGGCCTCGAGCAGCGCCTGCTTTTCGGCCGGGCCGAACGGCAGCACCATGGAGAGCGACGTCACAAGATTGCGGTCGGCGGCGTCCTGCACCGCTTTCCAGTCGGTCGACAGCTTGTGGCCGCGGAAATACGCCTGCAGCGCCGCCATCATGCGCGGCCGATCGAGCTCAATCACCTCATCGGCATGGTCGAGGTCACTGCGGTAGCGCTCGAAATGCGTCATCACCCGGCGATAGCCGCTGTGATGAAGGGGCAGTTCCTGTCCGACCTCGAAGCGAATGATGCCAGCCAGCGTGATCAGCAGCCGGCCGTCCTCGGTTTCAGCGAACTGCACGATGCGGCCGGCACAACCGACAGGCTGGACCGGCGGTGGGCCGTCACCCACCGGCAGGCCATCGCCAGCAAGACCGCCGAGCTTGGCCGGCTGGACCATGCCGATCATGCGATGCCCGGCCAGTGAATCGACGATCATCGCCAGATAGCGCGGTTCGAAGATGTTGAGCGGCAGCCGGCCGCCCGGCAGCAACAAGGCGCCGGACAAGGGAAAGATCGGAATCGCTTCCGGCAATTGCTCGAATGCCGGGTCAAACGGATTCCTGCCGACGCGCCGATCGGTCATGCCGTAATGGTCTCTCCCTGGCCGTTGATCGCAACGGCCCTTGAGCGCGTCACCGCACCGGCAATGTTATCCGGCGATCGTCGCGCGGTTCTTACTACTCATGAGAACAGGATCGACGACAGCCGCTTGCGGCCGTCGACGGAAATCGGATCGTTGAAACCCAGGGCCTCGAAATACTTCAGCAGCTGCTTGCGGGCGGCTTCCTCGTTCCATTTGCGGTCGAGCTTGATCGACTGCAGCAGATGATCGACGGCGGCTTCCTTGTTGCCGGCGGCATAGAGCGCCGTCGCCAGGTCAAGCCGCGCCTCGTGATCCTTGGGATTGGCCGCGACCTTCGCTTCCAGTTCGCCCACCGGACCGGCCTGCTCGGCCTGTTCCGCTAGTTCGATCGCCGAGCGCACCGCGGCAATCTCGGCGTGGTTGGCAACGGCAGGCGGCAGCTTGGCCAACAGGGCCTTGGCCCGCTCCGCATCGCCGCTGGCCAGGTAGCATTTCGCCATGCCGGCGAGTGCGGTCGGGTTTTCCGGTTCCTGCTCCAAGATCTCGCCGTAGACCCGGGCCGCCAGCGACACGTCGCCGCCTTCCAGTGCCGCCTTGGCATGCTCCAGCAGTTCGGCGAGTTGATCACCGCCGGGCGTGCCGCCGGTCGCCTGCACCAGCCGGTCGATGAACTGCTTGATCTGTCCCTCGGGCAGCGCGCCGACGAAACCGTCGACCGGACGGCCCTGGAAGAAGGCGTACACGGCCGGGATCGACTGGATGCGCAGCTGCTGGGCCAGCATCTGGTTCTCGTCGATGTTGACCTTGACCAGCTGCACAGCGCCCTTGGCGTTCTTGACCGCCTTTTCGATAATCGGACCCAGCGTCTTGCAGGGCCCGCACCAGGGTGCCCAGAAGTCGACGATGACCGGGCGCGTACGGCTGGCCTCCAGCACGTCCTTGGCAAAGCGCTTCTGGTCGGAGTCCTTTACGAGATCGGCATCCGCAGGGGCGCCGCCGCCAATGATCTGGTCCATCTGTCCTCGACAGGGTTCGCATGGCGGCCGGGCCGCCGTCGGTTTCCGGGAATGTGGCCGCTGGCCGGCGCGAAGGCAAGGCCGGTGCGCCCGGTCGCACGGCAGGGGAAGATATCATATCGCCGGTCGATCTCAGGCGTCGAAGGCGAGCGATTGCGGCGAGTGGCCGGTGGCGGCGAAAAAGCGCTGTAGATCGGTACCCGACAGGCGCGTGACCATGGTGTTCACCATCGGATGCGCCCAGACGGCCTGGGCGTCGAGCACGGCGCGGTCGACGGCCAGGCGCACCTGGCGCGCCGCATCGTTGATCAGCGCCAGCGGCGTCACCGATCCCGGCCGCACCCCCAGATGCCGCATCAGCCGCTCGGCGCTGCCGAACGAAATGCGGCCGGCGCCAATACGTTCACCCAACTGCTTCAAGTCGACCACGCGGTGGGCCTCAAGCGTCACCAGCCACATTTCCTCGCGCTTGTTGCGCAGAAACAGGTTCTTGATGTGCGTACCGGTCTGCAGCACTGGCAGCCGGGCGCGAACCGCCGTCGACTGCTCGACGGTGAATACCGCCTCGTGCGTCACCGTCTCGTGGGTAATACCCAAAGCCGACAGGCGCGCCAGCAGGACAGCGGGCGTGGTCGGCAGGTCGTTGCCATCGGGGTCAGCGATGGTGTGGTCGTCAGGCGTGGAACTCATGGCGGCGCTTTGGTACCGGCGCCGTGCGCCCCCGGCAACCATCTTGCCAAGGGATGAGAAAGCGGTTATCTCCCCCGCCGTTCACGCCGATGCCTCACCGGCACGGCGCGGATATGGAGTGCGGGCGTAGCTCAGGGGTAGAGCACAACCTTGCCAAGGTTGGGGTCGAGGGTTCGAATCCCTTCGCCCGCTCCAGTTTTTCTCGGAAAATCAGTAAGTTAGACATAGCGGCGGCATGCCACTGCCCGGTCTGGCTTCTGCGCGCGTGCGCTGCTGGCATGGGTGGCAGAACACCGCCGCAGAGATCCTTACATCGCCGGACCGGGGTTCCCTGGGATGGGTCGCGTATGCTCCAGCCTCCTTGCACTTGCCGGGGGACCGCATGCGCGCCCGTATCCGCGATACCGAAATCTACTTCGACATCGATGGGATGGGCCTTGCGCCCGACGGGCCGCGCATGCGCGAAAAGCCCACTGCCTTCATCATCCACGGCGGGCCGGGCAGCGACCATACCGACTTCAAGACCGCTCTGGGCCCGCTCACCGACAAGATGCAGCTGGTCTATTTCGACCACCGCGGCCAGGGGCGGTCGGCCCACGGTGATCCGGCGACATACACGCTCGACGAGAACGTCGAAGACATGGAAGCGCTGCGCCGCCATCTCGGTCTGGGCTCGATTGTCAGCATCGGCACCAGCTACGGTGGGATGGTGGCCATGGCGCACGCCGCCCGCTATCCCGACGTGGTGTCGCATCTTATCCTGGTCGTGACCGCAGCCCATGCGGGCTTCAACGCGCGTGCGAAGGAGATCGTCGCCCAGCGCGGCACCGCAGAACAGGTCGCCGCTTGCGATGACCTATGGGCCGGACGCCTTGATACGCAGGCGAAGCTGCGGCGCTACTACGAGGTCATGGGTCCCATGTACGCGTACAAGTACGATCCGGCGCTGGCCAAGCTCGGCCTCGACCGGCGCATCCTGGCGCCGGAGCCTCTCAATCGCGCCTTCGCCCCGGGCGGCTTCCTGCGCCGCTTCGATCTGCGGCCGGAACTCGGCTCGATCACCGCGCCAACCCTGATCCTGGCCGGACGACACGACTGGATCTGCGCACCGGAATTCTCCGAGGAGATCCATCGTCTCATCCCGGGATCCGACCTGCGGATCTTCGAGAACAGCAGCCATTCGGTTCGTGGCGACGAAACGCAGCTCTTCCTCGACGCCGTTGCCGGGTTCCTCGTCTACAAGACCAGAGAGCCCAGGCGCTGAACGACGGAGTCAGTTCAACGCTTCAGAAATTCCGGTCACGGACGCTACGGATCGCCACGGCGATCGACAGCTCGCGGGTTTCATCCTTGTCGTTGCCGTCCTGCGCGTGCCATGCGGCCGACAGGCAACCGTACGCGATCGCGTGATCGAGGATCCGCGGCAGGCTCTGGCCGAGCGTGCGGGAAAAAACCGCGGCCATCTGGGTGATCCGCGTCGGATCGAGGCAGAGGTCATCGCGATCCAGCGGATTGTAGAACATGTTGGCGGCGTCGAAGCCGGGATCGCCGAGCACGCCCTTGGGATCGATCGCCAGCCAGCCACGCGGTCCATGCAGGATGTTGTCGTGATGCAAGTCGCCGTGCAGCGGACGGATGTCATGCGGATCGGCCAGTAGCCGATCGGCGATCGCGGCCGCTTCCGCATAGACGGTTTTCCGCCCAGCATCGCAATCGGCCTTGGCGAACAGGCTGGCGAAGCGTTCCCGCAGCGGCTGCAGATCGGGCGGCGGCGCCATCGCCGACGGCGAGAAAAGCTGCGCCATCACCGCGGCGGCGATCTCGGTCGCGGCGGCATCACCGCGTTCGTCGAGGATATGGGAGAGCAACGTCTCGCCCGTGTACTCCAGCAGCATGCACTGTCCGTCGCGGTCCAGCAGCCTGACCGCACCGATGCCGTCGCGCCATGACAGGTAGTGCGCGCCGCGCAATTCGTCCTCGACGTCATCGAACGGCTTGAGGGCCTTGACCACGGCTGTGCCACCCTCTTCCAGCCGCACCTTCCAGATGCGGCTGGAAAACGTTTCGGTGATGAGGCGGGGGTTACTGATCTTCCAACGATCGGGAAACGCTGATGTGGTCAACATGGCGGTCGAATATCTAGGAATTGCCGCACTCGAATTCCACCGATCCGCCGGCAGCGACCCACACAAACACAGAAATTCAGTCGAAAGTTCACACATTCGCAGAGAAACCGTCACTGGTCCTTTATCGAGCGCGCGTTAGCTGGCTCCCGAGATTTTCGGAGGTCAGCCGATGCGCACACCCACCCTGAGCCGCCGCCAGGCGCTGGCCGGCATCCTCGCCGCCAGCGCGGCGGCCAGTGCATCCGCCGCGGACGGAGACAACAAGGGCGGTGGTCGCCGGCGGCTGATCGTGGGCATGTCGGGATTTCCGCCGGCGGTGGAGCCGGTGCTCGCCAACCACACGGCGACGCGGCGGGTCGTGCCGCAGATGTTCGACACGTTGATCGCGTTCGACCATGGCAACCACATGGCCTTGCGACCGGCGCTGGCAGAACGTTGGGAACGGCTCGATGCGCGCTCGTTGCGCCTCGTCCTGCGCAACGGCGTCGTCTTTCATGACGGCAGCCCGTTCACCGCGGACGATGTCGCGTTCTCCTTCAGCCCGGATCATCTGCTGGGCCCGGATCGATCCGGCCGCTCCGTGGCGATGCAGACACTCGACCGCCTCGATCGGGTCGAGATCGTCGATCCGCACACCGTGATCATCCACGCCAAGGGCGATGACGCATTGTTGGAACAGCGCCTGGCGGCGTGGGCATCGGAGATTGTCAGCAAGCGTGCCTTCGACGCCGCAGGATCGTGGGATCGCTGGGCGGCAGCCCCGGTGGGCAGCGGCCCTTACCGGCTGGTCGAGCAGAAACTGGATCTCCATGTCGTGCTGGCATCGCATGATGCCTACTGGGGTGGCCGTCCGCCGTTCGACGGTATCGAGTTCCGCATCCGCGCCGAACTGGCGGCGCGGCTGAACGGCCTGATCGCCGGCGAGCTCGATATTGTCACCGACGTGCCACCCGATCAGTTCGCCGACATCCAGAAACGGCCGCATCTGGAGGTCGCCGGCGGCGCCGTCCAGAACGTCCGCTATCTGGCGATCGATGCGGGCGACCCGGTGCTGAAGGATCCGCGGGTGCGGCGCGCGCTGAGCCTGGCGCTCGACCGCAAGCTGTTTGTCGAATCGCTGTGGGACAACCGCGTGCCCGTGCCCAACGGCTTTCAATTGCCGAGCTTCGGGACGGGCTACATCGCGGACGCACCGGCGCTCGCCTACGATCCGGCGCAGGCCCGGACGCTTCTTGCCGCGGCCGGCTACAAAGGCGAGCCCATCACCTATCGCCTTCTCAACAACTACTACACCAACCAGGTGTCGGGGGCGCAGGCCATGGTGGAGATGTGGCGTGCCGTCGGACTGAACGTGCAGATCCAGATGATGGAGAACTTTTCACAAATCCAGCGCAAGCCCGTGCGCGCCATCTACGATAGTTCGTCGACGGCCATCTTCCCCGACCACCTTGGCCATGCCTGGCGAGAATTCGGTCCCAACGGAACCTTGCCGAAGCAGGTGGGAATCTGGACCAACGCCGAGTATTTCGCGCTCGGCGCCAGCCTGCAGGACACGTTCGACGTCCACAAGCGCCGCGAGATCATCAGCCGGATGCTGCAAATCATCGATCGCGACGATCCGCCCTGCGTCGTCCTGCATGCGTCGGGCCAGTTCTACGGCAAGCGCCGCGACGTGCCGTGGCTGCCGGGACAAACGCTCGACCTCAACTTCGGTCCTTCCAACCCGGCGCTGTCACGCACATGACGGGGCAGCGCGGCGCATCACCGTCGCGGACCACAGGCGTCAAACTCGGTGCAGCCCGCCAGCAAAGCATCCTGGGGATGATCGCGCGTGGCGACATCCTGGCCGTCGCCGATCTCGCACACCGCTTCGGTGTTTCGCACGAGACGATCCGGCGCGATATCCGCGTCCTCGATGAAGCGGGCCATCTGCGCCGGGTGCATGGCGGCGCCACACCGCCGGCTGCGATCGACCTGACCGCGCGGCGCCCGGTGAGTGAGCGCCTTGATGTGGAGCGCGCGGCCAAGACGCGAGCGGCAACGGCAGCGTTGCCGCTCTTCGAGGCCGGAATGAACGTGTTTCTCGGCGGCAGTTCGACCATGCTGTTGCTGGCCGGTGAGATCGCACGACACGCCCCCGCCCTGTCGGTGACCACCAACATGATCGATATTGCGACGGTGCTGGCCGGCTCGGGCCACTGTTCGGTCACACTGCTGGGCGGTATCGTGAAGGCAGCAACCCATACGCTGGTCGGCCCCGACGTGCTCCGGGCGCTCGAACAGCGTGTGTTTGACCTCGCCGTATGCGGTGCCAGTGCCGTCGACGCAACGCATGGGTTCCTGGGGCCATCGGCGTGGCATGCCGCAGTGGGAACAGCGCTGGCACACCGCTCGCGCCGGCTGGCTTTTGTCGTCGACGCGACCAAGTTCGGCCGTACCGATGCCCATGTCGTCCAGCCTTTCGACACCGTCGACGTGCTGGCCACTGACCTGCTGCCGCCGCCGCCGATATCGTCCGCCCTCGACGCTGCGGGCGTCGCCTTGCGCGTCAGCGCCTGACGTCCTGGTCGCGACGGGTACTCACCAGCACGTGATGAGGTGCCGACGGGTCGGTTGATGGCCAAATCGGCGCTCGCGTGCAATCAGTTGTTGTTGACGGTTGGAATAGGTGGATGATTACGTATGCGGCATCTCCGTTCTTCGATGGCCTCCGCAAATCAGAGCGTCTCTGTTTGCGAGCGCCAATGGTGTCGACGGCGGAGCGAAGAGTGCGCGTCCTCGCGGTGACGCGAGGTCCATAGGCTGAAAAGCATCGGGATCGGTTTTTCCGGTCGGTCCGGTCCTGCAGTGGCTGTGAACACCGCTACTTTCGTTCAGCGTGCTGTCGCGTTCAACGTTCCGACATCGCCGCCGATCGGGCTGCCGAAGCCCGGCTCTGCCTTCGTTGGCGTTGTCGTGCTCGACGAATCATTAGGGGAGGAAAGCCGATGACAATGGACAACAAGGGGTTGTCTCTGCTGGCCGCGACCGTTTCGCTGACGGTGGGTCTGCTGAGCGGATCAGCCTGGGCAGCCGACGTGGACCTGTCCAAGGACAGTCCGGGCGACTGGCTTATGTACCATGGCACATACCGGTCCTATCACCACAGCGCGTTGGACCAGATCAACGCGAACAACGTCAAGCAGCTGCAGGTCGCCTGGAGTCACCACCCGGGCAAATCGACCCGTGGCCTGCAGTCGATGCCCCTGGTGGCTGACGGCGTGCTCTACTACTCCGGCTCGTACAGCCGTGTGTTCGCGCTCGATGGCGCCACCGGGCAGGTGAAGTGGTCGTATTTCCCCAAGCTCGACGATGAGCTGGTCGCCGCCCAGACTCACTCTCCGTACAACCGGGGCATGGGGCTGGGGCATGGCAAGGTGTTCGTGGGCACGGTGGACGGTCGTCTGATCGCGCTCGACATGGCAACCGGCAAAGTTGCCTGGGACACCAAGCTGATCGACTCGAAGAAGCTGACGGTGGGCTTCACCGGCGCGCCGCTGGTCGTCAAGGACAAGGTCATCATCGGTGCGCAGGGCGGCGAGTGGCCGGGTCGCGGGCCGATCTTCGGCGTCGATGCCAAAACCGGCGAGAAGAAGTGGGAGTTCCTCACTGTCGCCGGCACCGAGGAAGCCAAGGCGACCTGGGGCGGCGACTCCTGGCGTACCGGTGGTGGCGGCGGCTGGATGCCCGGCACCTATGATGCCCAGACCAACACGGTGTGGTGGGGCACCGGTAACCCGGCACCGCTGTACGACTGGGCCGGCCCGGAGTGGAAGACCAAGGGGCCGCGGCCAGGCGACAATCTCTACACGACCTCGGTGATTGCGTTGGATCCCGATACCGGCAAGCTGAAGTTCCATCACCAGGAACTGCCGCATGACGCCTGGGACTTCGACAGCTCGGTCGGCGAATTCGTGATGATCGAGCGCGACGGTCGCAATCTGATCGTGCACCCCAACAAGAGCGGCTATGTCTTCGTCTACGATCGCGGCAACGGCAAGGTCGTCAATGTGTGGCCGCTGGTGCAGAACATCAACTTCGTCAAGGGCATCGACCCAAAGACCGGCGAGTTGCAAGGCCGCCGCGACATGGTCGAGGGTGAGCACAAGAACCTGTGCCCGGCGATTGCCGGCGGCATCAGCTGGAACGCCGGTGCCTTCAACCCGCAGACCGGCCTGTACTACAAGGTCGGCAACGAGTGGTGCATGGACCTCAAGGTCGTCAAAACGACGCCGATCCTCGAGCCCATGGCGCAGCTCAACATCGGGGCCGACTTCACCTTCACCGATCCGGTGGGCGGCAAGGCGCATGGTCATGTGAGTGCCCGGGACCCGGTGACCGGCGCGAAGAAGTGGGAGGTCAAGTACGACGAGCCACCGCTGGCCAGCCTGCTCTCCACCGGCGGCAACCTCGTGTTCGTGCCCGACTCACGCGGCGTGCTGACGGCCTACAACGCCACCACGGGCGACAAGCTGTGGTCGCACAACAACGGCGTCGGACACAACGGCGGCATCATCAGCTACCGGGCTGGCGGCAAGCAGTACGTTGCGGTCATGACCGGCTGGAACTCGCTGGTGGGCGAAGGCTACGGAGCGCTGTTCGGCGAACCGTACAAGAGCATGGCGACGGATACCGGTACGCTCGTCGTCTTCGCGCTGCCGTAGGATGTACTGACACACAGAGAGGGCGGGCTCACGGTGCGCCCGCCCTCTCGGACCCTGGGCATCCCGTCCGAGTGCCCAGGGTCTCCTTGAATGCGATGGATGGGATCGCGGCATGAATCTTCTCAGGCTTCTGTCACTTGCCAGCTTGAGTACGGTGGCTCCGCTGGTCGCCGCCTCCGTCTATGGACAACAGAGCCCCTCACCGGCTGGCCAGGAACAGCAGCCGCCGCAATCAGGCCAGCCGCCGGAGCAAGGGCAGGGGGGCCAGCAGGCCAGCAAGATGGACGTGCCTCGGCTCTTCGCCACCACGTGTGGCTGGTGCCATGAGGGCGGCGGCCGCAAGCAGGGCCGCGGACCGAAGCTTGCCGGCACCGACAAATCCGACCAGTTCATGATCACCCGGATCAAGGCGGGAAAGTCGCCGGGTATGCCGGCGTTCGGCAGGTCCTTCAACGATGAGCAGATCCAGGCGATCGTCGCCTACATCCGCAGCCTGCCCGACCAATAACCGCGGCAAATGCATGACCGGACCCGCAGCACCATCACGTCTCGGAGGTTTGTCGCTGTTTGCGTTGGCTGCCGTTCTCGCGGCACCACCAGCGGCGGCGCGCTCGCTGTCCGCGATCGAGATGCGCGGCGTCATCACCCTGTGTGCGCATCCTGATGCGCTGCCCTTCGCCAGCCGCAAAGAAGGCCCGCCCGGCTTCCAGGTCGAGCTGGCACAAGCGCTCGCGCGACGTCTCGGCGTTAGTCTCGATGTCGTGTGGGTCATGAGCCGGGTCCAGTTCCGCGCCGCCGAATGCGACATCGTCCTCGACACGATCGTCAATCGCGAGGCCCAGGCCGAAACCCGTATGCGCGTCTCCAAGCCCTATCACCGCAGCGGTGTCGCGCTCGCGCTGCCGACCGGCGCCCCGGGCACGAACACGTTCAACGACCTCGACAAGAACAAGCGGATCGGCGTGCAAAAGGGATCGTTGGCACAGATGATCCTCTCGCAGCGCGGTCACCAGACGACGCCGTTCGACTACGAAGGCGAAATGGTCGAGGCGCTGGCGGAAGGCTCCATCGACGCCGCGGCGGTATCACCGGCCAGCGTCGGTTACTTCAACTTCCGCCACCCCAAGCAAGCCTTCCGGATCGTTCATGCCTACGACCAGGAACCCGAGCTGTCCTGGACCGTCGCCGTCGGCATGCGAGGCGCCGACGCATTGCTGGGAGAAAAGATCGACGCGGCAATCGAGCAAATGCTGACCGACGGCACCATCCGCGATATCTACGCACACTACGGTATCGAGCATCGGCCGCCAGCGATCACCCGGTAGGCCGAACCACGCTCAAGCGTTGGCGCTGCGCGGCAATACGGGTTCCGTCGCCAACGCCGCGTGGGCGACCGCAATGCGGGCCGCCAGATCGACATTGCTTTTGACCAGTGCGATGTTGGCTCTGAGGCTGGCGCCGCCGGTCAGCGTATTGATGCGGGCCAGCAGGAACGGCGTCAGGTCCTTGCGCGAGACCCCGGCGGCGTCCGCGTCGCGGCAGGCATCGGTGATGAGCGCAGCCATATCAGCCGCCGGCAGCGCCTGTTCTGCCGGAACGGGGTTGGCAATCAGGATACCGGTCTGTACGCCCAGGCGCTGCTGGGCGCGGATCACGTCCGCGGCGGCGCGGGGCGTATCGACGCGATAATCCACCGTATGACTGCTCTCACGGGCGAAGAACCCGGGGAATGCATCGGTGCCGTAGCCCAGCACGGGCACGCCCTGGGTCTCGAGAACCTCCAGCGTCTTGCCGATGTCGAGGATCGACTTGATGCCGGCAACGACAGCGACGGGCGTACGCCCCAACTCGGTCAGATCGGCGGAAATATCGAATGTCTCCTCGGCGCCGTAGTGCACGCCACCGATGCCGCCGGTGCCGAAGACCACGATCCCGCAGCGGGCAGCGATCCACATGGTGGCGGCGACGGTCGTACCCGCCGTGGCGCCGGTCGCGACCAAGGCCGCGAGATCACGGCGCGATGCCTTGCGGGCATCGCGCGCCTGCGCCAGCCGGCCGAGATCGTCCCCGCCGACACCGACGCGGATTCGTCCATCGATGATGGCGATCGTTGCCGGCGTGGCGCCGATCGTGCGGACGATCCCTTCGACGGCGATCGCCATCTCGAGGTTGGCCGGATAGGGCATGCCGTGGGTGATGATGGTCGATTCGAGGGCCACGACCGGTCGTCCCTCGGCCAGCGCCGCGCGTACCGGCGATGCCATCTCGATCAGATCGTCGTCACGTCCCGGCATCGGCCACCTCCCGGCGACTCATACCGCCTGCGGCATGCCACAACCAGACGTCAATGCAGGTCCGCGCCTTGGCGCGACGCAGCTTCCGGCTGAAACGCGACCTGCAGCAGCGTGAGTATCCGGCTTTCACCGCTGCGGGTGTGCCAGGACATCGACTGGCCCTCGGCGAGACCGATCAGGGCGGCGCCGACGGGCGTGAGGACAGAGATCCTGCCGGCCGCAACGTCCTCGTCCTCGGGATAGACCAGCGTCACCGTGCGATCGCGGCCGCTGGCGTCGTCGCGGAAGATACAGCGCGAATTCATGGTCACGACCGACGGCGGAATCTGTTCCGGCGCGACAACGTCGGCGCGGTCGATTTCGCGCGCGAGGAAATCGGCTTCGGCCGCCATTCCATCCGACGCGACATCGACCAGGTGGCCGAGCCGCTCGTGGTTGTCGGCGGTCAGGATGATAGGCGGCAACACAGCGGCAACGCTGGCTTGGTGCAAGGCCGCAGGCATGATGGTCCCTTTCTTTGGCCGGTGCGAACGGACGCGACGCCGAAAGCGCCGCGGGGGGAAATTTGATCTGGCGAGGTCTGGAAAAAATCGGCCCCGGCAGGGCCGATGGACGCACACGTGTGCGAATCGGCTCCGGGGCGGGCTAGCCTGCCCGCACGCGTCCTGCGCGAGCGTACGTCTTGATATGCCGACGAGCCGTCATGGTCTTTGTCACATGGGTCGATGCGGCGGAAATGTCAAGCTGGACGAAATATCGGGCGTTTACAGGGCTTACGCCGCCAAACCTTCACTTGATCGCCAACCCAAGACCATGGAAAGTATTTGCGCTCGCAGCGTCTGTTGCGCGCCACTGCTAATAAACCAAAGAGAGGAAGGCCCCCTATGCTACGCGACTGGTTTACCGAGTACGCTCAGGATCGGTTTCTTCGTAAGGGCTACGACATCGTGCGCTACAGCAGCCGTATCGCTAGCCTGACCTTCTTCATCACGGCGCTCGGCATCGTCAGTTACGTCACGTTCATCGCCGATTGATCCTGTTCGACAGCCTCGGAGGACCCATGCCTGTCACCCTTTTGCGTCGTGCTGCTGCGCTTGCCCTCGTCGGGTCCACTCTTCTGGGCACGCTGCCGGCCTTGGCGCAGACCGATGACTGGCCCAAGCAACCGATCAAGTTCATCGTGCCGTTCCCGCCCGGCGGCACCGTCGATCCCGTGGCGCGCATCGTGCAAAAGCAGATCGTCGATGCGACGGGCTGGAACATCATCATCGACAACCGCCCCGGCGCCGGCGGGTCGATCGGTACGGCAGCGGCCGCCAAGTCACCTGCCGACGGCTACACCTGGGTGTTCGTATTCGACACGCACGCGGTCAATCCCAGCCTGATACCGAACATGCCGTTCGACACCATGAAGGATCTGGTGCCGGTGATGCTGATCGGTACGTCGCCGAACGCCGTCGTCACGCCACCCGGCCGGCCGTTCAAGACCTTCAGCGAGGTCATCGCCGCCGCCAAGGCCAAACCCGATACGGTGACCTACGGCTCGATCGGCAACGGCAGCCTCGGTCATCTGACCATGACCCTGGTGCAGCAGGCCGGCGGCTTCAGCGTTGTGCACGTGCCCTACAAGGGCGGCGGACCGATGACGCAGGATGTCGTTGCCGGTCAGATCGATCTTGCCATCGGCACGGTGGCGTTGCTGGTGCCGCAAATCAAAGGCGGCAAGGTGCGCGCACTTGCCGTCACCGGCGACAAACGCTCGGCGGTGCTGCCTGATGTGCCGTCCCTGGCCGAGCAAGGCTTCCCGAACTTCTCGGCGCTGGCGTGGTGGGGCGTGCTGGCCCCGACCGGAACGCCCAAACCGATCCAGGAGCGCATGCACGCAGAGCTGAAGAAAGCCCTGGCGCATCCCGATGTGCGCAAGCAGCTCGGCGAACAACTCGGCATGGACCTCGTGGTCAGCACGCCGGAGCAGTTCAACACTTTCCTGACGGAGCAGGTGGCGCGTTGGGGCAAGGTGGTGAAGGACAACAACATCAAGGCCGATTAGTCGGTTCCGCTGTCGTCCCGAGCGAGCGAACCACCGTCGTCGGCGCTTCGCGCACAGGCGAAAGCAAGGCTTTCGCCAAAGATGCGGGCGGGACGACAGCGTCAACCTGAAGCCCGACGGAGGACACGCGTGACCACGAAGCTCGCGATTCTCGACGACTATCAGAACCTCGCCCTGGAGTACGCCGACTGGGACAAGGCCCGCGCGCGGGATGTGGCGATCACCGTGTTCAATCAGCCGCTCGGCACGCTCGATCAAGCGGCGACGGCGCTGGCGCCGTTCGACGCCGTCCTGTTGATGCGCGAACGGCAGCCGATGCCCAAGACGTTGATCGACCGGTTGCCGAGCCTGAAGTTCATGGTCCTGACCGGGGCGCGCGCTCCCAGCCTCGATCTCGTGGCGTGCACGGCGCGCGGCGTTCCCGTCAGCAACACCAGCACCGGCCCCAACCAGTCCGCCACCTCGGAACTGGCGTGGACGTTGTTGATGGACGCGGCACGGCGCGTCACCCGGGCGGACCGCTTGGTGCGCGCCGGCGGCTGGCACGGCGGCCTGGAGATGGGCCTGATCCTGGCCGGCAAGCGGCTGGGCCTGCTCGGCCTGGGCAAGCTGGGTGCGAAGATGGCGCACTATGCCAGGGCCTTCGACATGGAGGTCGTGGCGTGGAGTGCGAACCTGACCTCCGAAAGGGCCACAGAAGGCGGCGCCCTGCTGGTCTCGAAGGATGAACTGCTGTCGACATCCGACGTCGTCTCGATCCATCTCGTGCTGGGTGACCGCACGCGCGGGCTGATCGGCCGTCCTGAGCTGGCCCGCATGAAGAAGGGCGCGGTGCTGGTCAACAGCTCGCGCGGGCCGATCGTCGACGAAGCGGCGCTGATCGAGGCCCTGCGCAGCAAGCATCTGGGTGCCGCCGGGCTTGACGTCTATGACATCGAGCCGCTGCCGCCGGGGCACCCGCTGACCACGTTCGACAACGTCGTGCTGACGCCGCACCTGGGCTACGTCTCCGAGGCGACCTTCCGCGCCTTCTACCAGGACGGCCTCGAGAACCTGCTCGCCTGGCTCGACGGCAAGCCGGTTCGTGTGATCAATCCCGAGGCGATACGGTAATGCTCACGCGCGAACGCCGCGGGCATTGATCCCGCGGCGTTCGTATTGACCGGCAGGTGTGCCGGGTCAGTCCTTTTCCGCCGAGACCAGCGGGTAGACGATTCCTGCAAGAGCCGCGCCGATAACCGGTGCAACCCAGAACAACCACAGCTGCTGCAGCGCCCAGCCGCCGACGAAAATGGCCGGGCCGGTGCTGCGGGCCGGATTCACCGACGTGTTCGTGACCGGAATGCTGATCAGGTGGATCAGCGTCAGCCCAAGCCCGATGGCGATGGGCGCGAACCCGACGGGTGCCCGCTTGTCCGTGGCGCCCAGGATGATGAACAGGAACATGAAGGTCATCACGATCTCGCTGACCAGCCCCGAGAGCAGCGAGTACTTGCCAGGCGAATGATCAGCGTAGCCGTTCGATGCCAAGCCGCCAGCCAGATCGAACCCGGCCTTGCCGCTGGCAATCAGGTAGAGGACGCCGGCACCGATGATGCCGCCGACCACCTGGGCGATAATGTAGGGGATGACCTCGCCCATCGGGAACCGTCGCGCGGCGGCCAGGCCGACCGTCACGGCCGGATTGAGATGGCAGCCCGACACGTGGCCGATGGCGTACGCCATGGTCAGAACCGTGAGACCGAAGGCAAGGGAAACACCGGCCAGCCCGATGCCGACCTCGGGGAACGCCGCTGCCAGGACCGCACTACCGCAGCCCCCCAAGACTAGCCAGAACGTACCGAAGACTTCCGCAACGCATCGATTGGCCAAGGACATGACGACCTCCCTACTCGAACGCTATGCGATGGTGGCGCCTGTCAGCTCCCCTGGAAGTAGTACGTAAAGACGCCGGACTTGCCGCCAACATCGATCTGGTTGAACTGCCGCCGTATATAGCCCTGACCGCATTGCACCTCGGCAATGCGGAAGGACTTCTCGCTGACACACATCGGATAGCTGCCCGACCAGTGCGAGCTCGACGACTCCGCATACACGTAATAGTAGCGATTGGCCAGCGGACCGTTCCACAGCGTGATACACTGCGACGGATTGAGCTCGTACCAACCCTGCGACAGGAAGACGTTCTTGCCGTCCTGCTGCTGGCCGGTGGAGGCCGCCTTAGCGACCATGACCACCTTGCTGCTCTGATTGCAGGCCCGGATGGACGTCACATCGCTGAACTGCCCCCCTTGCGCGTGTGCAGCGGGCGCCAGCGACAGCGCCACGATTGCCATTCCCAGCACCGCACCCAAGTGCATTTGCGAATCTCCCCCACAGACACCGGCAGGAGTTTAACGCTGCCTTGATAACGCCTCAAGCCATGTCACGCGAAACAGCTTTGATAGCTACACATGCCGCCCACGCGCACCCCGGCCGGAAGGTCTCGAACCGCTTGCGGCTTGGTGCGACTTCAGGCGGATGCCCGGCCGCCGACGCCCACGGCGCCGTCCTTCAACCAGGCCGCGATTCGCTCCAAACCGTGGTCGAACGAGAACCGGGTCAGCACGATGTCGCGGCCGCGCGCCGCCAACCGGGCGCGGCGGACCGGATCACGAATCACCGATTCCAGCGCCGCGGCGAGTGCCGCCGCATCGGCGGGCGGCACCAGCAGGCCGCTATCGCCAGCATCGATCAACTCGGGAATTGCCGATACGCGGGTGGCGACGCACGCCAGGCCGGCAAACTGGGCCTCCATCAGCACGTTGGGCAGGCCGTCACGGTCACCGTCGCCGGCGACCTTGCTGGCCAGCACGAACACGTCGGCCCGCGCATAGGCCTCGAAGACGAAGGACTGCTCCCGCGCGCCATGCCAGACGCATCGTTCGGCCAGACCCAGTTGTGCCGCGCGCGCCTTCAGTTTCGCCCCCAGCGGCCCACCGCCAACATGCTCAAAGCGCCAATGCAGGTCCTTGGGCAGTACGGCGAGCGCCGCCAGGACGTCGTCCAGGCCTTTCTTTTCCACGCGCCGGCCGACCGACAGGATGACGACGGGGTCGCCTTCATCGCGCCCGTCGCGCATCGGTCGCGTGGCCGGTCCCGATGGCAGCCGTGACAGATCGAGCCCGTGATAGACCAGGGATACCGTCTGCGGCGTCGGCGCCAGGGCCGCCAACCGGTCCCGGCCGGCCGCCGTGCATGTCACCAGCCAGCGGCAGTCCGCCAGCTTCTCGGCGATCTCCCAGTCGGGCGTCGTCCAGATATCCTTGGCATGCGCCGAGCCGCTCCACGGCAGGCCGCGCATCATCGCCGTGTAGCGCACCACCGACGCCGGCGTGTGCAGGAAGTGGACATGCAGCCAGCGCACGCTGGCCGGCAGCTCGCGCGCCAGCACCAGGGCCTGGCCCCAGCGGCGGCCGCGATTGGGGGTCGGATCGCGCCGCCAGTCCCGTAGCCACTGCGCGCGGGCGGCGCGGTAGCCGGGCAGGCGCCGCGCCGTCCACCAGCCGCGCAGCACACGCAGGGGCTCCTGGTAGAGATACTCGGGCAAATACGACACCGCCGCGCGGATGCGCTCGTGGACCGGGTGGTGCCGGGTATCCGTCGGATGGCGCAGTGAGACCAGCATGAGCCGCAGGCCGCGGCGCTCGAGGCCCTCGATCTCCTGGGCGATGAAGGTCTCCGACAGCCGCGGATAGCCCTTCAGCACGACCGCCAGGGACGGCGGCTCGTCCGTCCCTTTCAAGCCGCCGCACACCGACGACGCCAGATCCGTCTTCGTGCTCACGCCACGCCGCGTTGGCGCTCCTCGACGGACTCGTACGGCAGCGGCTCCATCGGAGCCCCAGTGATCACACCATCATCAGGGACAACCACCGAAACTGGCCGCCGCAGAGGCCGCTTGAGATGCTTGGCCACCAGCTTGCCGACATTGGGCAGGCCATCGAGCAGGCCGGGTATGATGGCGTCAGACGGCAGCCCCTGTTGCGGCAGCTGGCGCAACGCCGTGGCCATGGTTGCCGGGTCGCGCCGTCCGTCATCAGCCAGCATTTCGAGGAGCTTCTGCTGGCGCGCGCTCTGGGCGCGAATGAATTGCTCCAGGCGCGGGCGGGTGCGCGGCACGATCAGCGCCTTTTTGTCGAAGCTCAGGATCTCGCAGAACGTGTTGTAGCCGCCCATCGCCACCACGCCCGCGGCACAGGCCATCAGCGGGCCGAGGTTGGTCTCGAAGGTCATCGTCCTGATGCCCGACAGGCGCGCCGCGCGTTGCCGAAAGCCTTCGCGGACTTCGGGTGCCATGAAGGGCCCGAAGACAATGACCGCCGCGTACGGGATCTTGGTGTCATGCTCGTAGGCACGCAGCACCCAGTCGACCAGCAGCTCGCCATCACCGCCGCCGCCGGGCGTGACCAGGATGTACGGCCGGTCAAGACCGCGAACCACGGCCGGCAGGCCTGACTCGGTGGGCAGGTCACGCCGCAGATAGCCGGTATAGACCACCTTGCGCTTGACCGACTTGGAGAGCGCGATGCCGGCCAGCGGATCGTTGAGCTGCGGCAGGCCGTAGATCCAGATGTCGTCGTAAAGGTCGCGCAGGGCCGGCAGGACGTTCTTGCGCTTCCACTCCGGGGCCAGCAACGCCGGCTCGTCCATGACGTCCCGCAAACCCAGCACCAGGGGCGTGCCGCGTTCCTTCAGCATGCGCAGCGTCGCTGCCACTTCGCCCCGCAGTCCCAGCGGCTCCTTGTCGACGATGAACAGGTCGGGTTCGAAGATCTCGGCTGTCCGGCGGATCAACGCCGCCCGCATCTCCAGAGTGCGCTCGATGCCGATATTCAGGTTGAGCGCCTCGTACTCACCGTCGTGCCGTTTGAGCACGCCGGGCACGCGCACGAAATCGACGCGAGCTTTGAAATCAAAGCTACCGATGATCGGCGAGCCTGACAGGATCAGCACGGACAAATCGTCGTCAGCGCCGACCAGCGCGTTGGCGATGGTCCGGCAGCGGCTTAAATGGCCGAGTCCGAAGCTGTCGTGGCTGTAGATCAGCACGCGCCTTGCCCGGTCGCTTCCGGTCATACGCTTCGTCTCCCCGCGGCCAATCGGGTCCCCAACGCCTGTCCGATGGCCGGTTTTGCGGCCAGACTATGGCACGAAGAATCCTGACGTGGCGACCAAAAAAGCGCCGCGAAAAGCCGTTTTGGGCTTGACATCAATGGGTTACAAGGAAGTTGCGGTTCACGGACATTGGCGAGACACGGCAAAGCCCACCCAACGGACGTGGCTTTTATCGTATCTCCGTTCCCCAAGATAGGAAGCGTCCACGCATCCGCCAGCGCGACGTTTCAGCCACCTTTGCGTGATACGAGCCTGAAATTCGCAGACGAGGAATATACCAACGATCTTCTACTCTGCTGCGCGGCGGATCGAAGCCGCCCCGGACGCGGTGGCGCGCAGGATCTCCATAGCCGCCTGAACGCCACCTTGACGGTGCGGCACGCCGGCCAGCGCCAACCCCATCTCGACGCCGCCAAGTGTTCCGACCAGCGTCAGATCGTTGAAGTCGCCGAGATGGCCGATGCGAAACACCTTGCCGGCGAGTCTGGTCAGGCCCTGCCCGAGCGACATGTTGAAATGCTGCAATACGATCTTGCGGAAGGCATCGGCGTCATGACCGTCCGGCATCACTACGGCGGTCAGCGAATCGCTGTACTCGGCGGCATTGAGGCACAGCAATTCAAGGCCCCAGGCGCGCACCGCCGCGCGCGTCGCCTCGCCGTGGCGGGCGTGGCGGGTGAAGACGGCCGCGAGGCCTTCCTCCATCAACATGTCGATAGCCTCGGCTAGGCCGTAGAGCAGATTGGTGGCCGGCGTGAAGGGGAACCAGCCATTGGCGTTGGCCGCCAGCATGTCGTCCCACGCCCAATACGACCGGGCAAGCCGCGCGCCTTTGCCCGCCGCCAGCGCCTTGTCGCTGATGGCGTTGAACGACAGGCCGGGCGGCAGCATCAGCCCCTTCTGGGAACCGGCCACCGTGACGTCGACGCCCCACGCGTCGTGGCGATAGTCGAGAGAGCCCAGCGACGAGATCGTGTCGACCATCAGCAGGGCAGGATGCCCGGCGGCGTCGATCGCGCGCCGGACAGCGGCGATGTCGGACGTAACGCCGGTCGATGTCTCGTTGTGCACGACGCAGACGGCCTTGAGCGTCCGGCCTTTGTCCTCGCGCAGCCGCTGCTCTACCTGCGCCGCATCGACTCCGCGTCGCCAGTCACCGGCGAGGAATTCAGGCTGCAGCCCCAGGCGCTCGGCGAGCTTCTTCCACAAAGTCGCGAAGTGGCCGGTCTCGACCATCAGGATGGCATCGCCGGGTGACAGCGTATTGACCAGCGCCGCTTCCCACGCGCCCGTGCCCGAGGACGGGTAGATCACGACGGGACCCTGGGTCTGAAAAATCGGCTTCAGCCCCGCCAGCACCTGTTTGGCCAGCGCCTGGAACTCAGGGCCACGATGGTCGATGGTGGGATGGTCCATCGCCCGCAGAATGCGATCGGGCACATTGGTCGGGCCGGGGATCTGCAGAAAGTGCCGGCCACTGGGGTGCGCGTTCAAGCGTGCCATGGGCATTCTCCGGATCGGGCGTTCATGCTGTTCCTGACTCGCCGCGCCGATTTTGTCGAGGGGGTGCCGACGGCAGCCCGCCGCAAACGACCGCCACCGCCGGCATATCACTGATGACCGGCGCGGCAGGAAACTCCCGTCCTAGAGGACGCGCCGGAACAGCCCCGGATAGGTCACCACCAGACCATCGGCGTCGATCTCGATATCGCGTGTGAAATCGCTGTCGAGCGACTCGTAGCGAAAACGCTCTTGCGGTTCGAGGCAGGTGTAGCGCTGCGGGTCGGCCGTCACGGCAAGATCGGGCAGCAGCACATAGGCCATGCGCAGCTCAGCGGCACGACCGGCGACCCACTCCAGCCGCCGGATCGGCAATGTGTTGGTCAGCGGCGTCACCGAGATATCGATGTCGATCGCGCCGGCGAGCTGCGGCAGCGCCGCACCAGCGCCATCCGTCCATCGTCCGGTACCATCGGTGCGCAACTCGAGCGCCCGCTGCTCGCCGGGAAGCATGATGCGCGCCTCGCGCAACCGCCACTGCGGATCACAACGCAGTTCGTACTGCACGACGAACGGACGATCGTCCGCCATGGCCAGCACGATGGAGGAGGCCGTGATGCCGTCGGCACCAAGATCAAGGACGACGTGCTCGAGCCCCTTGCCCGACCAATCCTGCCACCGCGTGACTATTTGCCTGCGCACGCGCGGTCACCGCGGGTCGATGTAGCTGTCCGTCGCGACGTCGTACTCAAGCACGGCCGTGGTGCGACGATCGAAGCAGTAATGGGCGATCGTCACCATGTGCGTCGGCTGATTTTCCGCCAGCTTGTAGCAAGCGCGGTCGCCGTCGGCGGGTGCCGCCAACCACGCCAGGCGCGCTGTCGACGCTTTCAGGCGGGCCGCAACTTTAGGGTGCTTGACGATCGCCGCCAGTGCCGGATCGGAATCGGCCTGGGCGCGAACAGCCTCGGGTGCCATGCAAGACAACAGCACAGCGATGCAGATGCTGGTAGGGGCGATCATTCTCATCGAGGCCTTCAATGCTACACTTGCCGCATCTTGACAACCCAGCGCATGGAGACCTGCCATGGCCAAGCCTCTGCTGTCAGTGCGTGATCGGCTCGGATCACTTGCACCCAAACTGGTCGACCTCACCGAACACGTGCTGTTCGGTGATGTCTGGGAACGGCCAGGTCTCTCCAAGCGCGACCGCAGCCTGATCACCGTCGCCACTTTGGTGGCGCTCAATCGCACCGAGCAGCTGCGCGGCCATCTTGTGCGCGCGCAGACCAACGGCGTGACGCAGGACGAGATCGTCGAGCTGATCACCCATCTGGCGTTCTATTCCGGCTGGCCGACCGCGATGTCGGCAGCGACCGTGGCCAAGGACGTCTTCGACGAGAAGTGACGCCATGCCCACACATTTGACGCCGCCGGCCACCATCGCCTTCATCGGGCTGGGCATGATGGGCAAGCCCATGGCCACCCATCTCGTTGCGGCCGGCTACCGGCTGCGCGTCTATGATGCGTCGCAGCAGGCGATATCGGATTTCGTCGGCGCCCATCCGACAGCATCGGCAACACCATCAGCCAAGGCCGCCGCGGACGGCGCCGATGCGGTCATCACCATGCTGCCCGATGGCAAGATCGTGCGGCAGGCCGTGCTCGACGGGCCGGATGCTGCCGCCGATGGCCTGGCGCGCGATCGCGTGGTGATCGACATGTCATCAAGCGCGCCCACGGGTACCCGCGCGCTGGCCAGCGACCTTGCCGCCCGCGGACTGCGCTGCATCGATGCGCCGGTCTCGGGCGGCGTGCGGCGCGCCGTCGATGGCTCGCTCGCCATTATGGCCGGCGGCACGGCCGAGGATGTCGAACAGTGCCGACCCTTGCTGCAGGCGATGGGCAAGACCGTGGTTCACGCTGGCGCTGTCGGATCGGGCCATGCCGTGAAGGCGCTCAACAACTACCTCTCGGCCACCAGCCTGCTGTCGATGTGTGAGGCGCTGATCGTGGGCGAAAAGTTCGGTCTCGACCCCACCGTCATGGTCGAGGTGTTCAACGCCTCCAGCGGCATGAGCAACAGCACGCAGGTGAAAGCCAAGCCGTTCGTGATCCCACGCAACTACGCCGCCGGGTTCGCCTTGGCGCTGATGGCCAAGGATCTCGCGACGGCGGCGGAACTCGCCGACCAGATGGGCGTGCGCGCCGACACGATGCACGACATGGCCACCGTGTGGGCCGAAGCGATGCGCAAGCTCGGCCGCGATACCGATCACACGGCAATCCACCGGTATCTGGAGGAGCGCTAGGTTCCGCCATCCCGAGAGCAGCGAGGATGACAGAGACTACCGGCTGCGGGTGAGCGCGAGCCAGACACCGCCACCGATCAGCGTGGCGCCGCTGATCTGCGACATCAGTCGAACGCGGCGGCGGGAGAACAAGGCACGCGCACGCCCGGTCAGGATGGCGTAGATGCTGTCGGACACCAGGGCGACGGCCATCGCCGTGACGCCCAGCAGCGCGATCTGACTGACATGATCGCCGTCTGCATTGACGAACTGCGGGATGAAGGCGCCGAAGAAGATCAGCACCTTGGGATTGCTGAGCATCACCAGGAAGCCCTGCAGCAAGAAGCCACCACGCGGTTTTGGCGTGGCGCCACCGGCCTCGATGACGCCGGACGAGCGCAGCAGCTTCCAGCCCAGCCAGATCAGGTAGGCGGCGCCCAGCAGCCGGATCCAGTCGAACCAGACACCCATGGTCTCGACGATCGATGCCAGCCCGACAACCAGGATGCCCATCATCACCGCCAGCGCCAGCTGCGTGCCGGCGACGTTCAGTAGGCCCGCTCGCATGCCGTGCGTGAGGCTGTTGGCGACAACCAGCGCCACGGTCGGACCTGGAATGATGGCGATCAGGATGCAGGCAACGAGATAGGCGAGATAGAGCTCGAGCGACATGGCGTCCTCCGCGCGGGGTGGCGACGTTCCCACGCGGTGGCCGGGGCGACAAGCGTCGTTCACTGCCACGCGTCATCCCGACCGCAGCAAGGGATCTCCTGCGAACGGCACACCGCACACTCGGCTCGCGGGAGATCCCTCGCTGCGCTCGGGATGACAGCGGCACTGATCTGTGATGCTCTCGCCCCGCTTCAATCACACAAGGGGGACTGACATGACGCGCGAGGAATTTCCTGATGGCACCGAAATCGCCGGTTGGTATGTGCGGGCGGTGAAGACCGGACCGTTCATCTTCGTTGCCGGCACGACATCACTCGACAACAAGGGCCGGCCGCGCGGCAAGGACGCCGGCGCACAGACACGCGTCACGATGAGCAAGATCGCGCGTGCCCTGCGCCAGGCCGGCGGCAAGATGGAGCACGTCACGCGGCTCACCATCTACTGCACCGACATCCGCGACGGCGGCGCGATCACCGGCGAGTTGGCACGCTGGGTGAAGAAGTCGCGGTGCGCGTCGGCGTTGATCGGCATCTCCACGCTCGCCGTGCCCGGCCTGCTGGTCGAGATCGAAGCGACCGCAGTGATCACCAACGCCTGACAAAACGTCACCGCTGATGTTCTGACAGGGTTGCGCCAACCGCAACCGGCGTCGATTGACTCGATCCGCTGCCGCTGCGACCGTTCTTTTCTAATGAGAATTGGGGAAACGGCATGGCGGCAGCGTGGTCGGACAAGCGCGTCGAAGTGGCCGGCGTAAAGGTGCATCTATCGCGCGCCGGCAGCGGCGCGCCGCTTCTCGTCCTGCACCATGACATCGGCACACTGGAGCGCCTGCCGTTCTACGACGCTCTGGCGCAACGCTTCGATGTGCTGGTGCCACATCATCCGGGCTATGGCCAGTCGGAACGACCGCACTGGCTGCGCAGCGTGCGTGACGTGGCCGTCATGTATCGCTGCCTGCTGACCGAGCTCGGTTTGCCGCAAGCGTCGCTGCTGGGCCTCGGCTTCGGCGGCTGGATCGCGGCCGAGATGGCGAGCATGGCGCCGCGCGATCCGGCGCGGCTGGTGCTGGTGGGCGCCATGGGCCTGAAGCCACCCGAAGGCGACATCCTCGACCAGGCACTGCTCAGCTACGTCGACTACGCACGCGCCGGCTTCCACACATCAGAGGCCTTCGCGGCTGCCTATGGCGTCGAGCCCAGCACCGACCAGCTCGAGCAGTGGGACATCTGCCGTGAGATGAGCTTCCGCATCGCCTGGAAGCCTTACATGTACAGCCAGACCTTGCCGCATCTGCTGAGCAGCGTGCGCGTGCCGTCGCTGGTCGTGTGGGGCAAGGATGATCGCGTGGTGCCGCCCAGTGCCGGCCACCTCTACGCATCACGTCTGCCCGACGCGCGGCTGGAAATCGTCAAGGCGTGCGGTCACTGCGTGGAGATGGAGAAGGCGGACGCGCTGGCGCAACTCGTCACCGCGTTCGTGGCTGCGAAATAGAAGTGCCCCTGATCCCTCGCTTGGCTCGGGATGACGGAAGAGGTCCACCATGCACTTGATGTACTTCACCGAGCAGCCGATGTCGGCCTATTCCTCGGAGGATGGGTTACGGTTCGGTGCCACGGCGCTGATGTTCTCCAACAAGCACTTCGACCCGGTGGCCGGCAGCCGGCTCTACAACGAGTACCTGGAGCAATACGTCCACGCCGAGGAGATGGGCTTCGACGGCATCATGCTGAACGAGCACCACAATGCGCCGTTCTGCATGCAGGCCAAGGCCAACGTCTTCGCCAGCGTGCTGGCCGGCGTTACCAAGCGGGTCAAACTGGTGCTGCTGGGCAACCCGCTGCCGCTGGCCGAGAACCCGATCCGCCTGGCCGAAGAGCTGGCGATGATCGACATGATCTCCAAGGGCCGGCTGGTGTCGGGCTTTGTGCGCGGCGGCGGCCAGGAGCAGCTCGCCACGGGCGTCAACCCGGCCTACAACCGCGAACGCTTCGAGGAAGCGCATGACCTGATCGTCAAGGCGTGGACCCAGCCCGGACCGTTCCGCTGGGAGGGCACGCACTACCAGCACCGCGTGGTGAACCCATGGGCGGTGCCACTGCAAAAGCCCTATCCGCGCGTCTGGATCCCGGGCGTGGTGAGCCGCGAGACCATCATCTGGTCGGCCCAGCAGCGCTATCCCTATATCGCGCTCAATACCTCGATCGAGGCCACCAAGAAGATCTGGGAGACCTACGACAAGGCCGCCGCCGAGGCGGGCTACACCGCCGGGCCCGAAAATCGCGGCTATCTGCAGCGCGTGCATGTCGCGGAAACCGAGGAAAAGGCGATCCAGAACGCGCGCCAGTTCATGTGGATGCAGGGTGAGTTCACCGGCCTGGCGCATCCGGTGTGGAGCAGCCCGTCGGGCTATTTCTCGCCGACGCAGCGGCGCGCCTTCGTCGAGTTCGCCACCGGCCGTGCGATCAGCCCGCGCGGCCGCCCGACCTTCGAACAGCAGCTCGACGATATGCAGATCATCGCCGGCACGCCCAAGACGGTGATCCCCAAGCTCAAGCGCATCCTGGAGGAAACGCGGCCCAGCATCATGGCGATCTGGGGCAATGACGGCGCCGTCTCGCACCAGGACTCGATGACCTGCCTCCGCCTGCTGGCCCAGGAGGTGCTGCCGGCGCTGCGCGACTTTGGCAACACGCTGGGCCTGAAGAGCCCGTTCGAGGCCGATGCGCCGGTCGGCATCGCCTATTCGAAGGACCTCAAGAGGGCGGCGGCGGAATAGGACTGCGCCGCCTCACCAGAAAAGGTCGCGCGCACCGCTGGGGCTGACGCTCAGGACAGGTCGCTCCAGCCGCACGTACAGCCGCTTGTTGATTCGGCCCTTGTTCTCGACGCGAAAGATCGAGAACCGGCCGACATAGGACGTTGTCGGCACGTGCGTGCCGCCGCAGGCCTGCGCGTCGAAACCGTCGATCTCGACCACGCGCACCTTGCCGTTCATGACCGGCGGCTTGACCTCCAAGGTCCGCAGCAGATCCTCGCGCCGTCGGAATTCGTCCTCGGAGATATAGTACGATGTGAGCGGCCGGTTCGCGTCGAGGACGGCGTTGACCTTGGCCTCCAGCGCGGTACTCAGGGCTGCCGAGAAACCGTCCCACTTGAAATCAATCCGCGAATAGTCGACGCCGATCTGCACGCCGGTGATCCAAGCACCATAGTCCCGCAGGGCGATCGTGTTCAGGACGTGCAGCACGGTGTGATAGCGCGCCAGCGCCAATCGCCGCTCGCGGTCCACCGCCAGCCGGACGGACTGCCCCACGACGTCGGACGATGGCGCCACGGCACAGACATGCCAGATGATGCCGTCCGCATCGGCATGGACGGAACCGATCTCGAAAACAGTGCTGCCGCCGATGGTAACCTGCCCCTGGTCCGGCGGCTGCCCGCCGCCACCGGGATAGAAGCAGGTCCGGTCGAATGCCAGCGCGGACCCGCGCACGGCAACCACCGTCGCGTCCGTGTCGAAACAGTGATCATCCTGCAGGTAGAGGCGCTGGGTGGCGGACAACGTCATGGATGGCGGCTACGATCTCGTGGCACGATCATAGGGGCTGATAGCGCCTTTCGACCAAGAAGGAACGCGCGATGATCGACCATTCAGCACGCCACTACGCCGCCAGGACCCACGACAAGATGCGCGAAGTCCTCAAGGACCCCGCGGCATCAGGTCCGGCCGTGCACTATCATATGACGCGTGGCGGCTCATCACAGCGCAACGTCACGGTGTGGGAGCCCGGTACCGTCGGCGGCGAATACATCAAGACCTACGGCCACTACCACGTCGGTGACCTCGACGAGACCTACTGGATCCTGCTGGGTGAAGGTGTCGCCATCATCCAGAAGCGCGCCGAGGGCCCGGACGGGCCGATCGACGAGGAGATCGAGAACATCTACGCGGTCCAGGTAAAGCCGGGCGACGCGCTCTACATGCCCAGCGGCTGGGGTCACCTCGTGGTCAACACCGCCAACACCTTCCTGGTGACGGCCGACGATTCGCCGGTCGACTTCGGCGAAAAAGAAGCCGTCTCGTTGCCCGGTCACGCCGACTACGAGCCGGTGCGGCGCATGGCCGGCTTTGCCTACTATGTGGTCGAGAAGGACGGCCGTCCCGCCCTGGAACGCAACCCGCGTTATCGCAAGGTGCCGGATATCGGCATCATCGCCGCCCGCGACTACCCGCTGAAGCGCCCGGGGTGAATTTCCCTTCGCCGCGTCAGCGGGGAAGGTGCCCGAAGGGCGGAAGGGGAGCCGACGTGGTCCCTGTTACCAAATCACCACAGGTCCCCTCCGCCCCTTCGGGGCACCTCCCCACTTCGTGGGGAGGAAATTCAACGCTGCACGGCGTTCGTCACCGCGCCACCGGTGGCGGTACGGCCGCCGTCGACGACCCACTGCGCGCCGGTGACGTTGCCCGACAAGTCCGACGACAGGAACAGCACGACGTTGGCGATTTCCTCCGGTGTGGTGTACCGGCCGGTCGGCAGCGACGCCTGGTAGCGCTGGCCGGCGCTGCCGGGATCATCAGGGCTAAGCTGCGCTTCGAGTGCGTGGATCATGCGGGTGTCGACCGGACCGGGGCAGACGGCGTTGACCCGGATCCCGTGACGCGCCACCTCGCCCGAGACGGTCTTGGTCAGGCCGATTACGGCATGCTTGGAGGCGACATAGGCCGGCATCCCCGGCGTACCCACCAGGCCGGCGACCGACGCCGTGTTCACGACCGTACCGGACTTCTGCTGCAACATGACCGGCAGCACGTGACGAAGACCGAGGAACACGCCTTTGACGTTGACCCCGATGACGGCGTCGAACATCGCTTCGTCATACTCGGCCGTCGGCTGCACCTTGCCTTCAATACCGGCATTGTTGAAAAAGCAGTCGATGCGGCCATAGGCGTCGAGCGCCGCTTTCACATAGGCCTGCACGTCGGCCGATTTGGTGACGTCGGCGGCAACAGACCGTGCATCGCCTCCCTGCTGGCGGATGGCGCCAGCAGTGCCTTCGGCACCGGCCGCGTCACGGTCAACAACGATCACTTTGGCGCCATGGCCGGCGAACGCCAGTGCCGCCGCGCGCCCGATGCCGTTTCCGCCGCCCGTGATCAGCGCAACCTTGCCGGTGAAGTCCATGACATTCCTCCCGATTTCGCCGGCGATTATTGCTGCCGCCGCCGGCCGATGCGACCGGGCAGCGCAGCGTGTCTGCCATGCGACAGAACGCATCCGGGCGCGCAACCAAATTCACCGACGCCCTTTGACATTCCGGGAGCCCATCGCTATCTAAGGCGCAGATACCGGGGTGCCCCGATGAGTGGCGCAGCACCGGGTCGCGCCAGATACCGCTGCGTCACACTCTTCCGGTAAGCCGTCTCCAGACGGCCGACGTCCGCGGCTAACCTCCTGACGTTTCTCGTAAATCCGGCCTGGTGGTTCGATTTTCCATCGCCGCTGCCCGTCCGGGCCCCGCTTACAGATACTCCCCAAGACACCTCAGATGAATCTCAACGACCTCAAGAAAAAGACCCCCGCCGAACTGCTGGCCGCCGCCGAGGAGCTACAGATCGAAGGCGCCTCCACGCTCCGCCGCCAGGAGCTGATGTTCGCCATCCTCAAGCGCATGGCCGACAGCGACCAGGCGATCTTCGGCTCCGGCGTGGTCGAAGTGCTGTCCGACGGCTTCGGCTTCCTGCGTTCGATCGAATCGAACTACCTGCCGGGACCGGACGACATCTATGTCAGTCCGGCGCAGATCCGCCGCTACGGCCTGCGCACCGGCGACACGGTCGAAGGCGAGATCCGCGCCCCCAAGGACGGCGAGCGCTATTTCGCCCTGACCAAGATCAACCTGATCAATTTCGAGGACCCCGACGCGGTCCGCCACCGCATCAATTTCGACAACCTCACGCCGCTCTACCCCGACGAGAAACTGACGCTGGAGATGGAAGGCGCCGGCTACGCCGCCGCGGTGGCCATGGCCGAGGAAGCGGGCTCGGCACGGGTCTCGACTGCCGGTCGGGTCAGCACCGGCCGCTCTCGGGGCACGCTGACCGCCAAGAAACAGGCGCCCGCCCAGACGGTCGACATCAGCACGCGCGTGATCGATTTGATCGCGCCGATCGGCAAGGGTCAGCGTGCTCTGATCGTGGCGCCGCCGCGCACCGGCAAGACCATGATCCTGCAGAACATCGCGCATGCGGTGGCGCAGAACAATCCCGAGTGCTTCCTGATGGTGCTGCTGATCGACGAGCGGCCCGAGGAAGTCACCGACATGCAGCGCACAGTGAAGGGCGAGGTGATCTCCTCGACCTTCGACGAGCCGGCATCGCGCCACGTCCAGGTGGCCGAAATGGTGATCGAGAAGGCCAAGCGCTTGGTCGAGCACAAGAAGGATGTCGTCATCCTGCTCGATTCGATCACCCGGTTGGGCCGTGCCTACAACACCGTGGTGCCGAGCTCGGGCAAAGTGCTGACCGGCGGTGTCGATGCCAACGCCCTGCAGCGGCCCAAGCGCTTCTTCGGCGCCGCCCGCAACATTGAGGAAGGCGGCAGCCTCACCATCATCTCGACGGCGCTGATCGAAACCGGCAGCCGCATGGACGAGGTGATTTTCGAGGAGTTCAAGGGCACCGGCAACAGCGAGATCATCCTCGACCGCAAGGTATCCGACAAACGCACCTTCCCGGCCATCGACATCACCAAGTCGGGCACCCGCAAGGAGGAATTGCTGGTCGATCGCGGCACCTTGAGCAAGATGTGGGTGCTGCGCCGCATCCTGATGCCGATGGGGCCGGTCGACGCCATCGAGTTCCTGCTCGACAAGCTGCGCACCAGCAAGAACAACGCCGACTTCTTCTCGTCGATGAACCAGTAGGGCTGTTCGGTCGCGCTAGTATCGGAGGTCGGCCCAAACGCCGAAATGATCTGATCCGATCCGGTCGGCGCCGACACCCAGCAGACCGCAGGCCGTGGGCTGACCACGGCCTTCCTGGCCACCCCACGCCGAAAATATGTAATCGATACGACCGTCGGATCGCGGGGACGCTTTCGCGTAGGCGTTCGTGCTGGACCATGTGAAACCGCGTTCGTCCGGCCGGATCGCGTCCCACGCGTCGTAGAACACCAGCCCGGGCGCCGGTGGCTTGGACTTGCCCGTGAGCATCCGGATCTCGTCGGAGTCGGGTACCGCGTTGAAGTCCCCACACAGCACGACGGATGCGCCCCGGACGCGATGTTCCCGTATCCATCCGCACAGTCTTTCGACCTGGCGCTGGCGGATGTGGCTCTGATCCGGGCGCCAGTCGAGCATCGCATTGAAGACCAGGATCACGCCACGCGGCCCGGCAAGCTCGGCGAACTGAAAGACCGCGCCGCTACCGCGGCCCTCCGGCGGCAGCCTGAGGTCTTCACTCCTCACGATCTTCCAACGCGACAGGATGGCTATACCCGACGCCAACTTCAGAGGTTCGAACCACTCGATGGTAGCGGTCTGGTCATACCCACGGCTCGCAGCCAGCACTTCCGCCGCATCGTAATCGCCGTCACGCCATGCTTCCTGCAGGCAGATGACATCCGGGTTTGCGTCGCGCAGCACCGCCTCGATCACGGCGTACCTGTCGCGCCACGGCCCGAAATTCCCCCATACGTTCCAGGTCGCGATCCGGGCGGTAGAGCCAATCAGGCCTGCCGTTTCATTCGCACCGGGTTCACTCATCGCCTCGCCTTCCCATGACGGCCATCGCCCATCGCGGAGGTTGCGCCAGTTGTCGACGTCCGTCACCGTCATTCGAACGGACGCAGATACCGACGGAGGAACACATGACTGACACACCAGAAACGGCAAACTGGCTCGGATTGGGCGGGCGCGTTTGTGTCGTCACCGGTGCCGGTGGCGGCATCGGAAGCGCGATCGCGGCCACCTTCGCTGCCGCCGGCGCCGCGGTGGCGCTGCTCGATAAGAATGCCGAGACCTGCCAAGCAACAGCCGATGCGCTCGCGGCCAAAGGCACCCGCGTCGTAGCCGTCGCCTGCGACATAGCTGACCCGGCCAGCGTTGATGCCGCCTGCGCGCGCGTGACGGCGGCACTGGGACCCTGCGACGTGCTGGCCAACAATGCCGGCTTCCTGAGCCCCGGCGCACTGGCCACCCTGTCGCTCGAGGCGTGGAACGCCAATATCGCGGTTAACCTGACGGGCTACTTCATCTGCGCCCAGGTCTTCGGCCGCGCCATGCTGGAGCGCAAGCGCGGTGCGCTGGTGCATATCGCCTCGATTGCGGCCACCAACCCGCAGCCGTGGAGCGGCGCCTACAGTGTCACCAAGGCCGGCGTCGCCATGCTCTCGCGCCAGCTGGCGGCGGAATGGGGTGCATCTGGCGTGCGCAGCAACGCCGTTAGTCCGGGCCTGATCCGCACGCCGATGTCGGAGGCGTTCTACCAGCACGAGGAAACAGCCCGGCGCCGCGCCGAGCTGGTGCCCACCGGTCGCGTCGGCACGCCGCAGGATATCGCCGACGCCGTGGTCTGGCTGGCCAGCGACCGGGCCGCCTATATCAGCGGCGAGGAAGTGATCGTCGACGGCGGGGTGACGCAGACGCTGATGGGCCTGATCCCACGCCCAGGCTTCACGCAGACGGCGACGCGGTAGGGGACACCAACGCCAGCGCCAGCACGCGCGCCACATGCAGGGCGTCGCGTCCGACACCGTCGTGGATCTGGTGCCGACAGCTGGTGCCATCAGCGACGATCAACGTGTTGGCGTCGGCCGACCGTACGGCCGGCAGCAGTGACAGCTCAGCCATCGCCATCGACACGTCGTAGTGCGTCGCCTCGTAGCCGAAGGCACCGGCCATGCCGCAACAGCTGGACTCGATCGCCTTCACGGCGAGGTCGGGAATCCAGCCCAATACGGTTTGCACCGGCGTGAAGGCATCGAACGCCTTCTGATGGCAGTGGCCGTGTACCAGCGCGGTCTTGTGCGGCAGTGCCTTGAGCGCAAGCTTCAGCCGTTCGGCCTTGTGCTCGCGCACCAGGAACTCTTCGAACAGGAAGCTGTTGGCCCCGACGCACTCTGCCGCGGCCCCCAAGCCCATCACCGTGTATTCATCACGCAAGGTCAGCAGGCACGACGGTTCGAGGCCGACGATCGGCACGCCGCGCGTCGCGAACGGCGCCAGCGCCGCCAAGGTTCGGCGCGCTTCCGTCTTGGCCTCGTCGACCATGCCGCTCGCCAGGTAGGTGCGCCCGCAGCACAGCGGCCGGGACCGGCGTCCTTCGTCACTGGGCGTCGCAACGTGGACGGTGTATCCGGCCGCTTCCAGGACCGCCAACGCACTATGCGCGTTCTCGGCTTCGAAGGCGTTGTTGAAGGTGTCGGCGAACAGCACGACCTCGCCCACCGCGCCTTCGCACTGGGGTTCGGTTTTGCCGTCGCTGCCGATGGGAAATGCCAGGCCACCGAGGAACGTGTCGCGGCGCCAGGTCGGCAGCGAGCGGCGGGCGGAGAAGCCCAGCACGCGCTGCGACAGCGCCGCGGCACCCGGCAACGCGTCGCGCAGATTGAACAGCCAGGGCAGGCGCGCGCCCCAATGCGCATAGCGCGGCAGATGCGCAATCAGGCGGTCCTTCAGCATGTGACCATGGCGCGCCTTGTAGTGGTGCAGGAATTCGATCTTCATGCGCGCCATGTCGACGCCGGTCGGGCAGTCGCGCTTGCAGCCCTTGCACGAGACGCACAGATCCAGCGTCTCGTAGAGTGCCTCTGATGTGAAGGCCTCGGCGCCGAGCTGGCCCGACAGCGCCTGCCGCAAGGTGTTGGCGCGGCCGCGGGTCAGATGCTGCTCGTCGCGCGTAGCGCGGTAGCTGGGGCACATGGTGCCGGCATCGAACTTGCGGCAATGGCCGTTGTTGTTGCACATCTCGACGGCCTTGCCGAAGCCGCCGGCCGGATCGCCGCCGCTGCCCGGCGCCGTCAACGCCTCGGTGCGCGGATCGTTCTGCACATTCCACGCCGACCAATCGAGCGCGGTCTTGAGCGCAAGGCTCTGATAGCCCGGCGGATAGCGGAACAGCTCGCGCTGATCCATTTTGGTCGGCCGCACGATCTTGCCGGGATTGAGCAGGTTCTGCGGATCGAACAGACCCTTGATTTCCTCGAACGCACGCGCCAGCCGCGGGCCGAACTGCCAGGCCACCCACTCGCTGCGCACGAGGCCATCGCCATGCTCGCCCGAATAGGCGCCTTTGTACTGGCGCACCAATGCCGATGCTTCTTCAGCGATGCCCCGCATCTTGGCCGCACCGTCACGGCGCATGTCGAGGATCGGACGGACGTGCAAGGTGCCGACCGAAGCGTGCGCGTACCAGGTGCCGCGCGTGCCGTGCTTTGTGAAAACGTCGGTGAGCCGCGCCGTGTAGTCGGCCAGGTGCTCCAGCGGCACGGCACAATCCTCGATGAAGGACACCGGCTTTCCGTCTCCCTTCATCGACATCATGATGTTCAGACCCGCCTTGCGCACCTCCCACAGCGCCGACTGCCGCCTGGCGTCTGTCATTTCGACGACGCTCTGCGCCAAACCGAGATCGCCCATCAGCTCGACCAGCTTTTTCAGATCGCGGCGCGGCGCGGCCTCGTCGTCGCCGGTGAACTCGACCAGCAGGATCGCATCAGGCGTGCCGATCAGCGCATCGTCGATCACCGGACGAAAGGCTGGATTGGCGCGCGCCAGTTCGATCATGGTGCGATCGACCAGCTCCACGGTCACCGGCTTCAGCCTCACGATGTGCTGCGCCGTTTCCATCGCTTTGTGGAAGGTCGGGAAATTCACCACCCCCAGCACCTTGTGCTGGGGCAGCGGCGACAGCTTCAACGTCAGGCGCTTGGTCACCGCCAGCGTGCCTTCGCTGCCGACCAGGAGGTGCGCCAGGTTCACCGTGTTGTCGGTGGTATAGGGCAGCTCGCTTTGCGGATGGAAGATATCGAGATTGTAGCCGCCGACGCGGCGCAGCACCTTGGGCACCTGCCGCTCGATCTCGTCGCGCTCGCGCGCCGCCAATGCCCGCACCGCGTCGCCCAGTCGGCGCGCCACCGCACTTTCCGAGCCGTCGAAGCGACCGAACGTTGCCTCGCCGCCATCGGCGAGGATGGCATCGATCGCCGCCACGTTGTGCACCATGTTGCCGTAGCGGATCGAGCGCGAGCCGCACGAGTTGTTGCCCGCCATGCCGCCCAGGGTGCATTGCGCTGCGGTCGAGACGTCGACCGGGTACCAGAGGCCGTGCGGCTTGAGCCAGGCATTGAGATGGTCGAGCACCAGGCCGGGCTGCACCGTCACCTCGGCACGCGCGCGATCGAACGACACGATCTCGCGCAGATACTTGCTGCAATCGACGACCAGTGCCGCGCCCACGGTCTGGCCGCACTGCGACGTGCCGGCACCGCGCGGCAGGATGGGCACGGCAAGACCGCGCGCGATATCGACGATCGTCTTCAGGTCGGCTTCATCACGCGGCACCACAACGCCGACCGGATCGATCTGGTAGATCGAGGCATCGGTGCTGTAGCGGCCACGCGATGCGGCGTCGAACATCACCTCGCCGCGCACCTCGCGTCGCAGCGCCCGCTTCAGCGTCAGCGCCGGAACGGTTGCCGGTTTGGGCATGGCCGTTGTCGTGTCAGTCACGGTCTCTCTCGGCCTTCACGGTGAGCTTGTCGGACCGTGAAGGCTTCGCACGAAACACAGTACAAGCGCTTCATGGTTCGACAAGCTCACTATGAAGCTTTGTCGTCAATCCAGCTTCACGCCGGCTTCCTGGCTCACCTTGGCCCATTTCTCGATCTCGCTGCGGATGCGCTTGGTGAAATCGGCACGCGACTCGCCGCCGACCTGCGCCGACTGCTCGGCCCAGATCTTCTGCAGATCGGGGTGCTGCAATGCCTTCACGATCTCGGCATGGGTGCGTTCGATGATCGGCTCGGGTGTGCCGTTGATCGCCCACAACCCGTACCAGGTCGAGACCTCCCAGCCTGCGACGCCCAGCTCGAGTGCCGTCGGGATCTCGGGAAACGCCGCCACCCGCTCCCGCGTCGCTACTGCGAGCCCCTTGAGCCGGTTGGTGCGGATCGGCTGCGCCGATGTACCCATGCCGTCGAACATCATGTCGACCTGGCCGGCCAGCAGGTCCTGCATCGCCGGACCCGCGCCCCGGAACGGCACGTGCGTCAGCGTGATTTTGGTCAGGATCTGGAACAGCTCGCCCGCCAGATGATGGGCGGTACCGGCGCCGGGTGAGGCATAGTTGATCCGGCCAGGATTGGCCTTGGCATAGTCCAGGAATTCCTTGAGCGTGTTCACGGGTACGCGCTGCGGGTGGATCGACACCACTTGCGGCACCAGCGCGATCATGGTGATCGGCACGAAGTCCTTTTCCAGGTCATAATCCAGTTTCTTGTAGATGCTGGGCGCGATCGTGTGGTGGATCGCGCCGACAAAGAAGGTGTAGCCGTCGGGCCTCGCCTTGGCCGCCTGCGTCGCGCCGACCGTGCCGCCAGCCCCACCCTTGTTGTCGATCAGGACTTGCTGGCCCAGTGCTTCCGTCAGCTTGGCGGCCAGCGGCCGGGCAAACACGTCGGTACCGCCGCCGGCCGGAAACGGGTTGATCCAGGTGATCGGCTTGTCAGGCCAGGTCTGCGCCTGCGCCACCGACGGCAGGGCCGACGCGCCGGCGATCGCAGCTGCAGTCCCCAACAAACCCCTACGCTTCATCATCATGACGTCATCCTCCAGATCTTGTCGTTCTGTCGTTGCCTGACGGTACTCCGCAAGACCTTCCGCTGAAAAGGACCGGGTGCTTGGCCTCCTCCGATCGGCTGATGCGGATCCAACGCACAGCCCATAGTTCCGTCACCTTCGGCATCTTGAATACGCCACTACTTATCCCATCTGTCGAAAGCACCATCATGGCCCGGCCGCTCACCCTCTACTATGCGCCGTTCACCCGCGCTTCGCGTGGGCTCTGGATGCTGGAGGAACTGGACGAACCGTATGCCTTGCGGTTGATCGATATCCGCAAGGGCGACCAGAAGCGGCCGGAGTATCTGGCGATCAACCCGGCCGGCAAGGTGCCGGCGCTGCGCGATGGCGATCGCACCGTGGCTGAGTCGGCGGCGATTTGCGCCTATCTCGCCGACCGCTTTCCTGACGCCAAGCTGGCGCCGGCAGTGGATGCGCCGGATCGCGCGGCGTACCTGACATGGCTGTTCTACGCCGCCAGCAACATCGAGCCTGCGGTCATGGCGCGGGCGAACAAGTGGGACGTGTCGGCCTATCAGGCGAGCTGGGGCAGTTACGAGACCGTCATCGATAATCTCGCCGGCGCGCTGCGTCGGGGCCCCTATGTGCTGGGCCCGCAATTCACCGCAGCCGATGTGATCCTGGGCTCGATGGTGCGCTTCGGCGTCATCGCCAAGCTGCTGCCCGTGCGTCCCGAATTCACGGCGTACATCGCCCATCTGGAGGCCCGCCCGGCGCTGCAGCGCGTGCTCAAGATCGAGGCGGAGTACGTGGCACAGCTGAAAGCGTAGCCGACGACGTCACGTCGACGGCATAGAGCGGCAGCTGACGGCCGGGAATCGCATCCGACGGCGCCATGCGCACGAAACGGGCGCCCATTTTCTCGTAGAAGGCCGACGCGTTCGGATCGGCCAGGATGACCATCGAGCGTACCCCGCGCTCGCGCGCCACCGTGACGGCGCGCTTGAACAACACCGCGCCGGCACCACGGCCGATCGCCGGCGGATCGACAAACAGCTTGTCGAGCTCGATCATGCCGTCGGCGATCGGACTGAGTTCGGCTACGCCCACGATGTTCGCCGGATCGCCGCCGTGAGCGACCAGCACGCGATCCTCGGCGATGGCGTCGATCGATACCGCCAACGACAACGCCGAGCGCGCCATGAAGGTATCGTCGTAGCCCCAATGGCGCTTGGAACGCCGGCATAGCGCCGTCAGCGCCTCGGCCTCGTGGACCTGCGCCGTGCGGATCACGATGTCGGCCGGCATCACCGTGGTCGCGTTCATGGCTGGTCTAGACGCCCCGTTCCTGGAAGACGTCCTTGGCCGTCTTGAAGGCGTCAAGGCAGGCCGGGATACCGCAATAGATGCCGACCTGCAGGAAGATCTCCTTCATCTCTTCCTTGGTAACGCCGTTGGTCAGGGCGCCGTTGATGTGCAGCTTCAGTTCAGGTCCGCGGTTGAGCGCCGCCAGCATGGCGAGATTGAGCATGCTGCGGGTCTTCTTGGAGAGCCCATCGCGGCCCCAGACATAACCCCAGCAGTACTCGGTGGTGATCTCCTGGAACGCCATCATGAAGTCGTCGGCGTTGGCGATTGAGTTCTCGACATAGGCCTTGCCGAGCACCGCCTTGCGGATCTCCAGGCCCTTCTTGAACACCTTCGGGTTGGCCGGCTTGGGTTTCACCTTGGGCTTCGCCATCGTCATCTCCTGTAGGCGGTCACGTGACATCGCTGGTGCTGCGCTCGCGGACCAACTGTCATGTGTGGACGGCCCCCGTTTCGCAAGGGGAATCGAGCAGCGCATAGAGGCGACGAGTAGGAGCGGTCATGTGTCCGGCCTGTTTGTGCGGCGAAACATGAGCCGCTGGCCTTG
>Ga0187894_10000930_pt1 | contig 38984 bp, 32 predicted proteins | sample GBC1701081metaG_FD_136650 | JGI IMG/M metagenome (GOLD analysis project Ga0187894, IMG submission 136650) | White microbial mat communities from a lava cave in the Kipuka Kanohina Cave System on the Island of Hawaii, USA - GBC170108-1 metaG ... | reverse complement strand
GAGCGCCGTGGAGCAGGCACTCGCTCCCGTCGCCAAGCTCCAGGATGGCGTCCGCGACGCTCGCCGCACGCGGGACGCCGTCGGACAGGCGTGGGAGTCGGCGCTCGCCGCACTCCGGCGCGGGACGAGGGCGGCGGCTGACGAGGGGGCGCCGGATCTGCACGCGACGCTCTTCCCGCCGGTGACGCGGGCGGCGAGCAAGGGGAAGGCGGCGGAGGAGGCCGAGACGACCGAGTCGCAGCCGGCGGCGGCAACGCCGAACGCGGCGTAGAGAGAGAAACGAGCACCGGACGCGCCCCGCGGCGCGTCCGGTGTCTTCCCACGCGAACAACCCCCGCGCATCGAGCCGGGAAAGGGGAACACCGATGACGACGACGAAGAAGAAGGCCGAGCGGACGATCTATCGGAGCTCGAAGTCCGGCAGGATGGTGACGCAGCGGTATGCGAAGGCGCATCCGAGCACGACGCAGCGGGAGCGGCGGCCCGCGCCGCGGAGGACGTCACGACGGGGGAAGCGGGCAGGGCGCTGACCGGCACCGTGAGGGCGATGCTCGGTAGTGGGCGATAGCACCGGATTGCCCTTTCGGCGCTTCAATGAGCGTATGGGCAATCCCGCCGCCGCGCCAGCTGGGGAGAACGGGGAAGGGCCTGGGCCAACGTCTGATACTGGGTGCTCCGTCAACTTTCGAGGCATATCCAGACTATCGACGCATGGCGGCGCCGACCGGGCAGAACGACTCCACGACGTCCAGATCATGGAAGCCCCATTTTGAACCGACTATCACGACCGTGAGAGTGGCATCCAGTCGCGCAGGCGCCCGTCCGACTCGCCAGTTGATGTCATGTGCGTGTACGGTGCCGCCGTTGCCACTCAGCACGCAGGCGCTCGAAAGGGATCGACTTGGGTGTGGGTAGCGAACGTCGTCTTGGGGGAGCTTCTGTGCCTACAAACCCTCCCTGACCCTGGCACTCGCCTGAGCGCCGTCGAACACTGGCGCGCAGAGAAGGTAGAGCCTCTTGCGCTAGACGCGTGCATTGCTTTCCCTACAACCAAGGTGGGGGTTGGAAGGCAGCGTTCTGTCCCGTCGAGTCTGGCCAAGTAGTGCCGCTTCGGTGTAGGGTGCCTCTCTCGAATATCGTCGGTCCCCGGCAAGAGCTGCGCATGCGCTTGAGACGATGATGCCCCGCGCCCTCGATCTACTCTTTGGGGTAGGCGTACTCATCAACGTCCTCAAACTAAGTGACTTGCTTCTGCGCAAGCACCAACGACAACGTGTGCAAACGTTGATGGATGCGATGACGCTCTGGCTGGATTACACTAGGCCAGTAGCCTGGTTCAGAAAGCTAGTGGATCGGAACGAGGCGCGACCCTTCATATGGGTCTCTGTCATCGTAGTCCTCCTCTTCCTCGGGCTTATGCTGCTCGGTTCGCCCGACATTGTTCTGTTCGGGGAATTCGGTCCTCCCGACTCCGTTATGGTTGCAACTGCTGGACTGTTCGTGTTGGGTTTGGTCCCCGTTCTGATTCGGTGGATCGGTTTGCCCGTCATTCGATGGATCGTTGCGCCTGGAAGCTTCATGCAGGTTCTCATACGGTACGTGCTCAGCATGCTCTTGCTGATATTGAGTCTGGGACCCGCGGGACCTGTCATCGGAGTGGTGCTCGCCATTCCCTTCGGGATTGTACTTGTGGTCGTGGAAGCTGTGGTTTCATCCTTCACCGGAGCCGAGCCGCGGCTGGATGGAGGGCAGATCATCACAGCCGTGCTGCTGCCATTTGCAGCGGCGGTTCAGAGCATGCTCGTTGCGCCGGGACTGGTGCTTTTGACTTGGGGACTGCTCTTCATCGTAGATGTCGCTCGACGTCTCGTTACAGGACTGGCATGGCGAGTGGTAGAATACAATCAAGGAGCTTGGGCCGGACTTACGGCCTTGGCGACCGCCGCGGTCGGAATTGTTGACCTGTATCTTCGCCTACCTCTCGTCAAGTGAGGCTGGCATTCCTTCGCGCCGCGCGTCTACGGACTGGCCACGGGCCACCGTGATGGCCCCGCCCTCGCCAGTTGGACCCTCCTGACTCGCTTGCACACAGCCGTTCGCTCGCCCAAGAACGAGCCGCAGCGATGCCGAGCATCCTGCGATCCCGGTCGAGCGAGGTGGTCGAGACGGCGACAGGAGCTAGACCGCCGCTCCTCTACAAGTACCGCGATGTTCAGAAGGCGCGGGAAGTCCTCGCCACCCGTATGGTGTGGCGGTGCTCGCCTCTCCTGTTCAACGATCCCTTCGACACGTGTTACTTCTGGCGTTTCCCGTTCAGTCTCAGCGAGCTTGGCGATGTTCTCGCTGCGCGGATTGAGCAGTTCATCCGGTGCGATGACATGCTGCCGGCCGACATGCCCGACATGCTCAAGGAACAGGTACGCATAGGCCGTCAGGTGCGAAGGGAGGGGGGACGGCTCTCCGAGGCTCTCCTTCACCTACGCCGGGCGCTTGCACAGGGAATGGAGCGCGTAGCAGGGCAGCTAGAGGACTACCGTCGCGCCTGGCGGGAAGACCTGCGCACCATGCGCGTCTTCTGCCTCAGCGAACCTTACGATGACCTGCTGATGTGGGCGCACTATGCCGACTATCACCGAGGTGTCGTGATCGGGTTCCGTGAGGTGCCGCAGAAGAACACTGTCCTTTGCGGCGATGCGCGCGCCGTCACGTACCAAGCGGACCTGCCCGCGTTGTTGGACACGGCCGACGAGTGGGCGGCACACATGACCGGAGAGGCGCCGATGGACATGGATGCGGCGTTCCTCAGGATGGCGTTCACCAAGAGCGATCATTGGCGCTACGAGAAGGAATGGCGCTGGTGGGACCGTGCGAAACCCGGGATGGAGGGGCTCGCCGAGCCCATCCGCGTCGATGCCGAGGACTTCGCCACCGTCTACCTCGGCTGCCGAATTACGCCAGAAGACCGCGACGCCATCGTGCGGATCGTTCGCGAGCAGCTTCCGGATGTCACGCTGTACGAAGCTCGGCAGAGCGACAAGCGGTTCGGGCTAGACTTCGAGATGTTGCCTCGTTCGTGAACTTCGGTAGCCTGGCACTCAGAAGGCGAGGGGTGAGCTCAACGGAGTTCCTCCGAGTCGTGAGGGCGAGGAGAGGAAGGGATGGAGATGGACGAGAACGACTTTGGACCGGAGGGTGCAGGGTTCGTTGCGGACGAAGACCGCGCGGACTTCGAATGCTCCAAGTGCGGGGAGAAGTTACCCTTCACGTGGGGACACATCCGATACGACGGTAGAGTGCGCTGCCCGAGGTGCGGTCAAGTCGGACCGCCGGTCAACGATGAGATGATAGCGATTGATCGGGAGATGTTCGGGCTCTAGTGAGGGGAGGACGATGTATGAGGGGGCTGCCGTTCGTGGTGGGCGAGGAGCCGTACTGCTTGTGGGAGTGGGATTTCCGTGAGCGCAACGTCGACTTCCTCGGCAGCATTGATCCCGACCACTTCACGTACCTGGCTAAGGTTCACGGCGAACAGCTCGATACGGAGCCCCAGCGCGCCGCCGTCGTTTTGCGGACAGCGTATCACCACGGGCTGGAGACCTTCTTCGCGCTCCTGTTCGCGGCGCTTCAAGCACCAGGGTGCGCATACGCTTGGCTTCAGAAGTACCGAGTCGGTCAGCTTCGACGCTTGGTGCATTCCGTCACGGTCGGCCGGCCGATCCGCAACCGGCTCCAGCTTAGCCCCGCGACGTGGGAGGCCATCTCGGAGCGGATCAACCTATTCCGATACGAGGACCCGAAGAGGCTGACACAAACGCGCGAGCTCTTCGCGGATGCTTGGCGCAGGTTCGCCTACGACTTCCTCGATCCGCATCACATCAACGAGTACAACAGCGTCAAGCACGGCTTTCGCGCGCAGGCCGGTGGCTTCTCGCTCGCCGTCGGGATCGAGACGGTTCCGGGGGAGCCTGCTCCACCCGAGAACATGGGTCCGCTGACCGGCAGCGACTTCGGAACGTCGTACTTCGTTGCTGAGCCGATCCCACAGTCCGCCCCGGAGTCGAGGCACTTCGGCGTTCGGCTGCATTCGCTGAATTGGTCGCCTCGCGCCGTGGCGGCTGGGCTTGAGCTCATCGGCCTGTCCATCAACAACGTCGTCTCCTGCCTGAAGCTCATGAACGAGCTTCCGGGTAAGGATGTACGGTTCCTGCGGCCGGAAGACGCCGCCGCCTTCGAGGCGCCGTGGCAAGACAGCATTGGCGTTACGCACATCACGCTCGATCGGACGATCAGCGAGGAGCACGTCCTTCTGCTCTCGAAAGAAGAGCTGCTTGCGCGCTATGATCGGCCCCCGGAAGAGACGAATGCCGAACGAACCGCCGACGCCGCGAGCGCGCCGACTCGCGGGGAAGCGCTCTAGCGCGGAAGGAGGAAGAGGATGGACGCGGGTGACCTGATGGATGATGGGTGGTGGCTAGGTAAAGGCTTCTGGGCCAAGGATGATCACACAGACCGTTCGTGCAAGAAGGGGCATCTGGTGCCATTCACGCTCGGACACATACTGCATGGAATGCCGGCGATATGCCCGGTCTGCGGTGAGGTGCTCGACCGATAGCCTACTCGGTATCGCGAAGCCTGGAACGACGACGCGATCACGTGGATGTACGCGGCCGTCGCCGACGGCGTGGATTCGAAGATCGTCGAAGAGCGCCTGGCCCGGGATCTCGGCTCCGCACACCGGCTCGTCATTCGCACGCGCGCCGGGTTCGTCCAGCACCTGGCGAACCAGGCGCGTCAGGCGTTCAGTCTGCTCTACATCATGGAGGCGGTCGTCTTCGTGTTGGTCCTCATCGGTCTCGGCGACACCCTCGCGACGAGCGTGTTCGAGCGCACGCGCGAGGTCGGAATGATGCGAGCCGTCGGCATCCGGCGCGAAGGAGTGGTGAGGATTGTGGTCCTGGAGGCGGCCGCGATAGCCCTGCTGGGCATTTTGGTCGCCACGGTGAGTGGGTTCCTGCTGGGCGCGTTCTGGGTTCGGGTGCAGTTTCCGCTGGTCGTCGGTTGGGCACTCGACTACCACTTCCCGGGCGCCTTCGTGCTCGGTGCCACGGTCCTCACGGTGCTGTTGTGCTTGGTGGGAGCCTTCGTTCCGTCGTGGCGAGCGGCTCGCCTCCCCGTCCCAGCCGCGCTGCGTGCTGAGTGAAGGCGAGAATCGCCGTCAATCATGTTTGCCCTGGGCGGGCCGAGCGTTGGTGGTAGACCGCCGCGGAAGCGCCGGCAAGCGTAGCGGGTGTGAGCTGATTGACAAATCCGATTTATGGATATCGCGTACATGTGCTCGAATGGCGCACGTCACCTTGTGGATCGGGAAGGTCTCGCGGCACCACGCCGCCAACTCCCGCCGCTGTGTGGGCTTCAACTCTTTCGCCGGAGGGCCTCCGCGAGCATGTGCTTGTCGAGCGTGAGATCCGCGACCAGGCGCTTCAGTCGCGTATTCTCGTCCTCGAGCTGGCGGACTCGGCGTACCTCGCTCACGCCGAGATGGCCGTAGCGCTTCTTCCAGACGTAGAGCGTCGCCTCGCAGATCCCGAGCTGGCGGCAGATGTCGCCAACTGCCGTCCCGGCTTCCGCTTGGCGGAGCGCGTAGGCGACTTGCTCCTCCGAGAACTTCGACCGCTTCATCCGGTGCCCCCTCCTGGGGGTCGAGGACCGCCGAAGCGCGCGTCTTACTCTAGTTTTGAGCTGCCCGCGTTTTCGGGGGGAACGTCACCTGCATCTTGCGGTCGGCGACGTGAGCGGCGAACCGCGAAGGGACTTCGGCCTATCGGACGTAGATCGGATTCGAGATGATCCAAGGTAGCCGGTCGAAAGGGCTCCCCAGCGAATCGCGAAGGACTTCTACCCGGTAGGCGCCGGGTTGGCGGGGTTGAAACTCCATTTCGGCTGCGTCGAGCGCTTCATGCACTTTGACGCCGTCCTGCAACAGAACAATCCGGGAACGCTGCGAAGAGCTGACCTTGAAGTTGAGGCTGCTGTTCAACGGTACCTCGTCGCCCATGATGGCCCCGCCGGTTGAAAACATGAACCCTTTGGTGTCTCCCAATGCTTCGAAACCGATGTAGCAGTGTCCGTTGCGCAGGGCATCGAGGAGGCTTTCCTGCGTGAGGTGCTTGGTCCGTTCAATCAGGGCGTGCGTCTGTACGATCCCGAATATGGTCGCGTAGTCGTCGAGCTTGACGTTGACGAGCTCGCGTCCGGCATCATCCCCGAAAAGATGAAAACCGATATTGGAGTGCGCATCGCTGCCCGCAAAGAGAGTGACTCTGCGAGTCTTGGCTGTCTCGTCGAACCTCTCGAGGTTGGCGTCCGGACGCGTGTATTGCCTCGCCAGAGTCAGCTCCGGAAACTTGCGGTACGACCATAAGGCCTCGAGAAAAAACGAGGGCCGAACGACCTTCCTGCTCTCGGTGTTGAGACTAAAGACCTCGATGCCATCAAAGCTCGAATCCCAACTGCGAAATCGTTCCGGATACGTGACAAACGCGAGCCGGCCTTCCTTTTGAAACCGCAGCAGGAACTGGGGCGTCTTCGTCATTCTTTTCCGGTAAGCCTCGATCGTTCCCGGAACCAGCAGCAGCCGGTCGCCGCTGGCTGTGTTGAGTTCATTGCCGCCGACGAAGAGGGTCCCGCGGTAGTGCCCAGTGAGCGTCATTGCTGCAGTGTCAAAACGTTTGTCGGTGTGCTCGGTGATGACGACGAAGTCGAGTTGCTTTGCCCCGACGATCAGGTCTTCAAACGTCGCGGTGCTATGTCCGCCAAGGAACGTGTGAACGTGAATGACGCCTGAGTAGTTCTTGTATGTGGGATCTTCGCGCGCGGTCTCCGCTGCGTTCCCTGCAGCGATCTTCTCTGCGAGTCGAGAAGTCTGCCAACGCCTGTAGACGAAGGGAATCTGGATGAGCGCAACAAGGGCGACAAACCCGAAGACGAGTTTTGTGCGTCGTTTCATGAGTCGACCACGCGGCTGGTAACCATCCCTGACGAGCCGCGCAGGCCTGCAACGTCCCTGGACAGTCGCGGCGAGGGCCGCACGATACCACGCGGCCTGGCGCGCTGCGATCGTGACGCGCGACGTCGAAACCGCCCCCGTGCCCGTCCAGTCCAACGCGAACCGGCGCACGCGGGCGATGTGCCGACCTCGACCGATGGCCGTCGCACCGCGGCCCCTCCTCTCACATGAGAACCTGTGAGATTGCTTAAAAGTTCACCTTGCAAACTTCAGGGCGGGAGGTGTACGACCGCGGGCAGAGAAGGTGCACGGCTGATGAGGAGCGGCATCGAATGCGGAGGTAAGTCCATGAACCATGCGGTCGGTTCGCGCCGGCGTTCGCGTGCGGTCGTTCAACTATGGCTCGCCGCGATCGTCTCGACGACGGTGCTCGGCCAGGGTCGCGCGCTCGCGGTCCCGGACGATCAATGGGACGCGCGCTTCTTCGCGAACGGGACGAACGTCGGCGGCTACGTGAGCGCAATCGTGGTCGGTGGCGGAAACGTCTACGTCGGCGGTAGCTTCACGAGCATTTTCGGCGTCCCAGCCAACAACGTCGCGCGCTGGGACGGCAGCGCCTGGTCGGCGCTCGGGACGGGCACGAACACCCAGGTCAATGCCCTCGCCGTCTCGGGAAGCGACCTCTACGCCGGCGGCTCCTTCACCATGGCCGGCGGCGGAGCTGCGAGCCGCGTCGCGAAGTGGAACGGCACGAGCTGGTCCGCGCTCGGCAGCGGTATCGACAGCGAAGTACGCGCGCTCGCGGTGTTGGGCTCCACCGTCTACGCCGGCGGATTCTTCAACAACGCCGGTGGCAGCGGAGCGAGCCGCGTCGCCCAGTGGAACGGGACCACCTGGTCGCCCCTCGGCACGGGCATGAACGGCGACGTCTACTCGCTCGCCGTCTCGGGGTCGACCCTGTACGCGGGTGGCGACTTCACCACCGCCGACGGGGGCGCGGCGACCCGTGTTGCGCAGTGGAACGGCACCTCGTGGTCCGCGCTCGGCACCGGCACGAACAACCGCGTCACGGCCCTCACGACCAGCGGCACGGATTTGTATGCAGGGGGGTTCTTCACGAGCGCCGGCGGGGCTGGCGCGAACGCAGTCGCCCGCTGGGATGGCGCGACCTGGTCGGCGCTCGGGACCGGGTTGACCCAGTCGGGCGGTGCAGCCGCGCTCGCGCTCGCGGTAGTGGGCAGCGACCTCTACGCGGAGGGCGGCTTCACGCTTGCCGGCGGTTCACCCGCGAACTACGTCGCCAAGTGGAACGGCTCGAGCTGGTCCGCCCTGGGCACTGGGCTCGGCCTGACCAACGCCTTCGGCTCGGGTGGAGCCCTCGCCAGCTCCGGGACCGACGTGTACGTGGGCGGCCAGTTCATCCGTGCCGGCGGCACGAGCACGGTGAGTATTGCCCGCTGGGATGGGAGCGGGAGCACCTGGTCGGTCGCCACGACGACCCCGGGGCTCGGCGCGGCGTCGTCGGCCTTCTACCCGGGCGTCCGCGCGCTCGCCCGCTCGTCTTCAGGCGACATCTACGCCGGCGGCGTCTTCGAGTTCGCCGGCGACGCGCCCGCGATCAGCGTCGCGAAGTTCGATGGGTCGAGCTGGAGCGCACTCGGCACCGGTCTCGAAGGAACGAACTTCGCCAACTACGGGCACGGATTCGCGCAGGCGCTCGCCTTTTACAATGGGGATCTGTACGTCGGCGGCAACTTTGCGACGGCCGGCGGCGTGACGGTCAACCACATCGCACGCTGGAACGGCACGAGCTTCGCGGCGCTCGGCAGCGGCGTCGGGGGCGGTCAGGTTATCGTCAACGCGCTCATCGAGTACAGTGGTGAGGTGTACGTGGGCGGCTCGTTCAGCACCGTCAACGGGTCGCCCATGGTCGGAATCGCGCGCTGGAACGGGACGAGCTGGTCCGCGGTTGGCACCGGCACGAGCGGCACCGTCTACGCATTCGCGATCCTCGGCTCCGACCTGTACGTCGGAGGCGAGTTCACGACCGGCGGCGGCGGACCAGGGAACTACGTTGCGCGATGGAACGGGACGACCTGGTCGGCCGTGGGCAGCGGGCCCGGCAGCGCGCCGAGCGCCCTCGCTGCCGTCGGGAGCGATCTCTATGCCACCGGCGCGTTTCCGAATGGGAGTGGCATCGTGAAGTGGGACGGCGCCACCTGGTCGATCCCCGGCGGCGGCATCTGCTGGTTCTGTGGATTCGGCGGCCACTACGGGGTCGGATTGGCGAGCGTGGGGAACGACCTCTACGTCAGTGGCTACTTCGACAATGTGGGATCGCCTTCGGTCTCCGCCAGCGGCATCGCCAAGTGGAACGGCGTCAGCTGGTCGGCCCTGGGGAGCGGTCTCGGCGGCTGCGTCGGCAGCTCGTGCGGGTTCCCGGGTGCCGGGCCTCTGTTGATCTCCGGAACAGACGTCTGGGCCGGCGGGAGGTTCTCGAGCGCCGGCAACAAGCCCGCCGCGTTCATCTCGGTCTGGCACAACTGCGGGAACGGGGCGGTCGATCCCAACGAGCAGTGCGACGACGGCAACCTCGCGAACGGCGACTGCTGCTCGAGCACCTGCCAGTACGAAACCAGCGGCGGCGCCTGCCCCGACGACGGCAACCCGTGCACGAACGACCAGTGCAACGGCTCCGGCGGCTGCACGCATCCGAACAACACGGCGTCCTGCGACGACAGCCTCTTCTGCAACGGCATCGACGTGTGCAGCGGCGGAACCTGCGGACACGCCGGCGACCCGTGCCCGGGTCCCGACGGAGACATCGACTGCACCGAGTCCTGCGACGAGGCGGCCGACGCTTGTACCGGCGCCGACCCGAACGGCTCCGCCTGCGACGACGGCGACGGTTGCACGCTCGCCGATACCTGCGGGGGCGGAATCTGCCAGCCGGGTGCGCCCAAGAACTGCGCCGACCCGAACGTCTGCACCGACGACAGCTGCTCCTCGCCGTCGGGCACGTGCGTCCACACGCCCAACACGGTGTCCTGCGACGACGGCCTCTTCTGCAACGGGGCCGACGTCTGCAGCGGCGGAACGTGCACGCACGGCACGGATCCGTGCGCGGGCGGCCCGGAATGCGCCCAGACGTGCAACGAAGCGGCTGACAATTGTTTCGCACCTGCGAGCACGTCGTGCACGGCCGACACGAACGTCTGCACGGACGACCACTGCAACGGTGCCGGCACATGCGTCCACACGGCCAACACGGCGCCGTGCGACGACGCGCTCTTCTGCAACGGCGCGGACGTGTGCGCCGCCAGCGGGTGCACGCATGCCGGTGACCCCTGCGCCGGCGGCTCCGCTTGCAACGACGCGTGCAACGAGACTAGCGACACGTGCGTCGTTCCCGACTCGACTCCGTGCACCGATGGGAACGCGTGCACGACTGGCGAGACCTGCACCGCGGGCGTCTGCGGTGGCGGCACGACGACCGTCTGCCCGCTCTGCGAGGCGTGCGACACGGTCGGCGGCTGCTACGAGGGACCCCGCACGGGGTGCAAGCACCCGACCCAGCCTCTGAAGGCATCGATCCTCTTGAAGGACGGTACGCCTGACGACCTCGATCAGGCGAAGTGGAAGTGGTCGAACGGCCAGGCCACGACCTTTGCCGAGCTGGGCGCCCCGCTGACGACCGACGACTACGCCCTCTGCATCTACGATTCCACGTCGAGCCTCCTTTTCCGGATGCTCGCGCCGGCGGGCGGCACGTGCGGGACGAAGCCGTGCTGGAAGCAGCTCGGCCCGCCGACGCTGGGGAAGGGCTACAAGTACAAGGACAACGACGGCCTGCCGCACGACCTCGACTCGATGACAATGAAGGCCGGCCTCGATGGCAAGGCAAAGATCACGCTGAAGGGCAAGGGGGGGAACATCCCGATGCCTGGTCTCGGCGCGCTCGCGTTGCCGCTCACGACCCAGCTCCAGAGCGAGAACGGGCAGTGCTACGAGGCGACGACGGTGGCCCCGTCGGTCAACACGACGACGCTCTTCAAGGCGAAGGCAGACTGAGCGGACGATCCGATCCAGCGTGCACGGAATGGCGCGCCGAGCGCGCGCGCCACGAGCGTGGTTGACACTCCGCTGCTCGACCGATATCGCGGTATCGCGATGTCGAGACTGGTGACGACGAACCTGCGCTTTCCGGAGGCGTCATACCGGGAGCTCCAGTACCAGGCGCGTCGTCGCCGGACGACGCTCGCCACCCTCGTCCGGGAGGCGGTCGACCAGTATCTCGGCCGGCATCCGGCCGGACGTTCGCTGCCCCTCGGCGACGACCCGGCCGACGAGATCATCGGATGTCTCGACGGATCCGGGGGCGACGAGTCCGTGAATCACGATCACTACCTCTACGGGTGGCCGAAGGAGGCGGAGGATGAAGCTCCTGGCCGACACGAGCGCGCTCCTCGCGTTGGCGTGGCGCGACGATCGAAATCACCAGGCGGCGGTCGGCTTCGTGCGCGCCCATCCACAGGCGCGGTTCCTCCTCACCGAGCTGATCTTGAGCGAAGTCGCGACGCGGCTGCGAGCCAGAAGCTCCGCGGACCGCGCCGCAAGCGTCGTCGATAGCCTCCTCGAGAGCCGTCGCTACGAGCTCGTGCTCGTCGAGCTCGACGTTCTCCGCGGCGCCGTCGAACGGATGCGGCGCTTCCGCGACAAGCGGTTGAGCCTCGCGGACTGTGCGAGCTTCGAGGTCATGGAGCGCGTCGGGGTTGAGGTGGCGTTCACGTTCGATCGCGACTTCCGCGACTGCGGCTTTCGCATGATGCCGTGAGCTAGATGACGCCGTCCGCGCGGAGCCGCGTGCGTTTCTCGGCGTCGAGCCCGAGCCAGTCGCCGTAGATGCGGTGGTTGTCGACGCCGAGGTCGCGGCCGAGGTGACGGATGACACCGAGGCCAGCCACGAAGGGCGCGGCCGTCGTGATCGGCCCGACCTCCGGGTCGTCGATCGCGACGATCTCGTTCTCGCCGGCGTGCAGGCCGGCCCGCACCTCCAGGCCGAGCAGGCGCGCTACGTCGGCCACCGCACTCGCACAGCGGATGGCGCGCGCTGGGCCGTCGAAGGCCGCGAGCATGCCGCCGCCTGTCTGTTTCACCACCCGGCCGCGGAAGCGCCCCACCTCGGCCGCGGCGCACACCTCAGCCATGGACAACAGAAAGGAGGTCGCATAGGAATCTCAGCCGAGCTGCCGCTCACCCGCGTTCAACAACGAGCGGGACATCGCCCATTAGGAGGTCCAGCATGAACGCTCGGCGCGTGGTGACATGGCTTCTCGTGGGGGTGAGCCTGCTCGGTCTGGCCGGTCCGGCGCGGGCAGAGCAACAGTCCCGTGCTGCCGCGCCGGCCGGGCTCACGGCGGGCGAGTGGCGAGGCATCGTGGACGAGATCCGCCAGCGGCCATATCGGCTCGAGCCGGCGGCGGGCGGAGGCTACCGGGCGGCGAACCCGGCGCAGGGATGGACGGTGGCGTTCGATGGCGGCGGGGCCGACGTCCGGCCCGTGGCCGCCGACTGGACGTGGGGGCTCCGGTTCGTCGCCTACGGCTATCCCGGAGCCGAGCGCTCCGTGAACGTCTCGCCGCGCATCACCACAGAAGGCACGCGGGCGGACTATCACTGGGAAGAGGGGCTGACCGAATGGCTGCGCAACGGGCCGGACGGGCTGGAGCAGACGTTCGTGCTGGCGAAGCGGCCGCGTCCGGGCCGGGCGGCCGGGCCGCTGGGGATCACGTTGCGGGTTGCCGGAAGCCTCCAGCCGCGCCTGGTCGAGGCCGGCCAGGGCGTGAGCTTTGCGGACGCCGGCGGGGTGGTGCGGCTGACCTATCGGGGGCTCGTCGTGTCCGACGCCACGGGACAGCGGGTGCCGGCGTCGTTCGAGGTGACGAAGGGGCTGGTGCAGCTGCGGGTTGACGACCGGCAGGCCCGCTATCCCCTGACCGTGGACCCGATCGCGCAGCAGACCTACTTGAAGGCCTCCAACGCGGAGGCGGGTGACCTGTTCGGCTTCAGTGTGGCGATCTCAGGCGACACGCTTGTGGTCGCGGCATTCACTGAGGCCAGCGCGGCCACGGGGGTGAACGGCAACCAGGCGGACAACTCGGCCGTCAATGCCGGGGCGGCGTACGTCTTCGTGCGCAGCGCGGGGGTCTGGAGCCAGCAGGCCTACCTCAAGGCCTCCAACACGGGCGCGGGGGACTACTTCAGCGGTAGCGTGGCGATCGACGGCGACACCCTGGTGGTCGGGGCGTCTGGGGAGGCCAGCGCGGCGACGGGGGTGAACGGCAACCAGGCGGACGACTCGGCCGGGGGTGCCGGGGCGGCGTACGTCTTCGTGCGCAGCGGCACGGTCTGGACTCAGCAGGCCTACCTCAAGGCCTCCAACACGGGCACGGCGGACAACTTCGGCGCGAGCGCGGCGATCTCCGGCGACACTGTCGTGGTCGGGGCGCCCCGGGAGGCCAGCGCGGCCACGGGGGTGAACGGCAACCAGATGGACAACACGGCGTCCGAGGCCGGGGCGGCGTACGTCTTCGTGCGCAGCGGGACGGTCTGGAGCCAGCAGGCCTACCTCAAGGCCTCCAACACGGCCACGGGGGAAAACAACTTCGGCCGGAGCGTGGCCATCTCCGCCGACACCGTCGTGGTCGGGGCGCCCGGGGAGGAGAGCGCCGCCACCGGGGTGAACGGCAACCAAGCGGACAGCTCGGCCGCGGGTGCCGGGGCGGCGTATGTCTTCGTGCGCAGCGGGACGATCTGGACCCAGCAGGCCTACCTCAAGGCTTCCAACACGGGCGCGGGGGACGACTTCGGCATCGGCGTGGCTGTGTCCGGCGACACCGTGGTGGTCGGAGCGGATCAGGAGGCCAGCGCTGCCACGGGGGTGGACGGCAACCAGGCGGACAACTCGGCCGTCAATGCCGGCGCGACCTACGTCTTCGTGCGTAGCGGGACGGTCTGGAGCCAGCAGGCCTACCTCAAGGCCTCCAACACGGACGCGGGAGACTACTTCGGCTCCCCCGTGATCTCCGGCGACACCGTGGTGGTCGGGGTGTTCAGTGAGGCCAGCGCGGCCACGGGGGTGAACGGAAACCAGGCGGACGACTCGGCCGTCAATGCCGGGGCGGCGTACGTCTTCGCGCGCAGCGGGACGGTCTGGAGCCAGCAGGCCTACCTCAAGGCCTCCAACACGGACGGGGGGGACGGCTTCGCCAGCGTAGCGATCTCCGGCGACACCGTCGTGGTCGGAGCGGATGGGGAGGACAGCGCGGCCACGGGGGTGGACGGCAACCAGGCGGACAACACCGCCGCCCGCGCCGGGGCGGCGTACGTCTTCACCGACCTGGGGACGAGTAGCTCGACGACCTCGACGACACTCCCCGGCTGCGCGGCGGTCGCGACATACGAGTCGATCGACTGTCGGCTCGATGGTCTCGTCGCGAGCCTCGACGCAGCGCAGGACCTCGGACGACTGAAGAGCGGTCTCGTGCAGGCGGCCACGAAGGCTCGCACGAAGAAGCAGCAAGCCGAGGGCTTCGTCGCGACGGGAAAGAAGAAGCAAGAGAAGACCGCGATGAAGAAGGCGGTGAAGGCGCTGTCGAGCTTCCTCCACAAACTCGGCTCGCGCTCGGCGAGAAAGCTGATTCCACCGGCGACACGTCAGATACTGACTGACCAGACGAAGGCGATCCTCGCGGACATGAAGACGCTGCTCGGGACCCTGTGAGATGTGACGATGACCACGCCCCGGGATCCCATCCGTCTCGATCTCTCGATCGGTCGCGATCCCTCGGCGCCGAAGCGATCGTACGCGCCCCCGACACGTGATTCTCTACAGATCAGTCATCCACCGGCGCCTGGATGGCGATACCAATGTGAACAACCGCACCGTCGGTCAACTGCGTCCCCGCCGCCGGAGTCTGATAGAACACAGTGCCAGCTGGGTAGATCGTAGTAACAGTGAAATACGGCGACGCCTGCAGCCCCGCCGCAGTAATCGCCGCGGTAGCATCGGCTTGGCTGAGCCCCACGACAGACGGGGCGATGGGCGCAACCGGCTGCTGAGTCGACGGAACATAGGTGATGTCTGCGGACGCCACGCACGCGGGCTGCCTGTACGTCACCCCAGAGCATACGTCGTAGATCGCGTTGCCATACTGGTCGGTCTCCGTGAACAGCGGATCCGGGATGACTCCGTCGTAGGGTACGACCTTGTACGTCCCGTCGAGACCCCAAAGGATGCTGTTCCACGATTCGTAATACCGTACCCTATAGCCGCCGCCACGACCTGAGCCGGCCGAGCACCGAGTCCAAGCATACACCTCACCAGTGATGTTTCCGTTCTGGTCGAATCCGGTCACATAGCTGGCGACATGAACACCGCCGCACGAAGCACCCAACAGAGTCGGATACCCGGGCGGGAGAGGCAGGCTCGCGGCGCTAGCAACACCAGAAACCAACAGGGTCAAGACAACAAATAACCTCTTCATTTGATCGTACCCTCCAGGTTTGGCCCTTCCTCGTAGCGACGGGGCGGACTAAGAACCCGAGTGGCCCGCTCGGTCATGTCTGTCAAGGTGAAAAAGTTCCGTCATCATCGATCCGTGCGTGATCCTGTGGTGATCTCCGTCGGCACGCGGCCTTCCTCTGCGTCGTCATGACCGCCGGAAGCTCCTCCAGTGGGTCGATGTTCCGCGAGCGAAGGCGAGGCGACCCAATTGGTCGCGAGGTGATGTCGATGCGCACTTCATGCCGCCTTCATGGGGCACCTGAAATCCAGGACGTAGCGTGCCCGCCGACCGCAATCCGCCATCCGAGCCCCGGCTGAGCGTCGTCGTCCCCGCCCACGACGAGGCCGAGAATCTCGCGTCGCTCGTCGCGGAGGTCCGGGACGCGCTCGACGCCGCCGGCATCACCTGGGAGCTGATCGTCGTCGACGACGGGAGCACCGACGCGACCCCGGCGGCGCTTGCCGCGCTTGCCGCCGCTGAGCGTCGGCTGCACGTCCTCCGGCTCGAGCGTCGAGCGGGCCAGACCGCCGCGCTGCGCGCCGGCTTCGACGCCGCGCGGGGCGAGCTGATCGCGACCCTCGACGCCGATCTCCAGTGCCGGCCCGCCGACCTGCCACGCCTGGTGGCGGCGCTCGGCGACGCCGATCTCGCCTGTGGCATCCGCGTCGGGCGGCGCGATCCATTCTCGCGGCGCGCGGCGTCGCTGGTCGCCAACGGGCTGCGCCGGATGCTGCTGGCGCCCGGGCTGCGGGACCTCGCCTGCCCCGCGCGCGTGTTCCGCGCCGATGCGTTCGCTCGCCTCACCGCGGAGATGTCGCTGTTCGACGGCGCGCACCGCTGGCTGCCGGCGCTGTTCGAGCTCGCGGGGCTGCGGGTCACGCAGAGGCCGGTCGCGCACTGGCCGCGCCGCGCCGGCGAGTCCAAGTACACCACGCGCGGGCGCCTGCTCCCGATCGCGCGCGAGAGTGCGACCATGCTCGGGCTCGTTCTGCGACGCTCGTGGCGTCTGCGGGCCGGTCTCGGCGCGGCGCTCCTCGCGCTCGCCGCGCTGCCGTTCCTCTACCGGCTCGGACGCTGGCCACTCGTCGAGCCAGACGAGGGCCGCAATGCCGAGGTCGCGCGCGAGATGCTGGAGCTCGGGCGCTGGGCCGTACCACACTTCAACCATCTCCCGTACCTCGACAAGCCGACGATGCTGTTCTGGCTCACCGGTGGCAGCTTCGCTGTGCTGGGCGTCAACGAGCTCGCCGCACGACTCCCCGCCGCCGCCAGCGCCGTGGCGACCATCGCCCTCACCTACGGCATCGCGCGCCGGCTCACCGACCGCTCGCGGGCGGTGTTCGCGGCGGCCGTGATCGCCACCGCGCCCCTGGTGATCGCGTTCGCGCGCCTCGCGATCTTCGACATGCCGTTCACGGCCTTCGTGACCCTCGCGCTCTGGTGCCTCGTCCGCGCCCGCCTCGACGGCGGCGCGGCGTGGCTCGTGCCGGGGGCGGGGCGCGCGATGGCCCCCGCCACGCCCGCGAAGGGTCCGGGCGGTCTCGCGCTCCCGCTCATCGGCTGGCTCGCCGCACGCAGCGCACTTCCCCCGCCGCGCGAGCGGACGTCCCGCACCACGATGCTGCTCGCCGTGCTCGCGTACGCGGCCGCGGTTGGGTCCTGGCTGGTCGTGGTGCTCGGACGCGAGCCCGACTTCCTGCGCTACGCGCTGGTCGACGAGACGTTCCTGCGCTTCACCTCGGTCTCGCGATTCCATCGCGGCGCAGCGCCCTACTACTACCTCGTCACGCTCGTCTGGGGACTCGGCCCGTGGTGCGTCGTGCTGCTCTCGACCTCGCCCGGGCTGCTCAGCCTTCGCCGGCTCGAGACCCGCGAGGCGCGGGCCGTGCGCTTCGCCGCCAGGCTCGCCATCACGATGCTGGTCTTCTTCACGTTGTCGGCCTCCAAGCGGGCGCAGTACATCCTGCCGGCGCTGGTGCCGCTGGCGATCGTGTGCGCGATCGGCGGGCGCCGCCAGCCGGCGCGGGCCGCGGGCGCGCTCGCGATCCTGGGCGCAGTGGCGGTGGCGACCGGCGCAGGGCTCGCGCTCGCCGCGCATCACGGGTTCCACCTCGAAGGGTCCGAGGCCTCGGCGGCGTCCGCGCCGGTCCTCACGCTCGCCGGCGTCGTCATCGCGACCTGGGGTGCGGTCACGGTGGGCGTGCACCGGTTGGGAAGCTGGCCGACGCTGGCGTGCGGGGCGCTCCTCGCGCCGATGCTCGGGCTCCTCCTCCTGCAGCCGCTCGAGCCCTGGGCGAACATGCGCTCGGCTCGGGCGCTGGCCGCGATGCTGCCGCCCGGCGCGAAGGTGATCTCGTTCCAAGCCTTCCATACCAGCCTGCCTTTTTACCTGCGGCGGCCGGTACCGCTGCTCAGCCGGACCGCGGGGGAGCTGACGAGCAACTACGTGTGCGCGCGGCGCGGCCGCTTCGACGGCGACGTCAACCTCGTGCCGCCGCGCGCCCTGCGCGCGATCCTCGCGACCGGCGAGCCGGTGTACGTCATCACCCGTCCATCGCAGCTCGATCGCCTCGCCCAGCTCTCCGACGACACGCTGCGGTCCATCTACGCCGACAAGCGCAGCGTGCTGCTGCAACGCTAGCCCCCGTGTGCGGCATCTACGGGGTCGTCGGCCCGCTGGGAGAGGTGGGACGGGACGCGATGTCCGCCGCGATGGGCGCCTCCCTGGCCCATCGCGGGCCCGACGGCGACGGGACGCGCACCCTCGGCGATGCCACGCTCGGCTGTCGGCGGCTCGCGATCATCGACGTCGCCGGCGGCGCCCAGCCGCTCGCCAACGAGAGTGGCGACGTGATCGCGGTCTGCAACGGCGAGATCTACAACCACGCCACGCTGCGTGCGCGGCTCGTGGCGCGCGGGCATCGCTTCCGCACCGGGAGCGACGCCGAGGTGCTGCCCCACCTGTACGAGGAGCACGGCGCCGACCTCGTGCACGAGCTCGAGGGCATGTTCGCTCTCGCGGTGTGGGACGTGCGCGCCCGCCGGCTCGTGCTGGCGCGCGACCGTCTGGGCGAGAAACCGCTCTACCACGCCAGCGCCGGGGGCCGCGTGTGGTTCGCGTCCGAGCCGAAGGCGCTGCTCGCGGCCGGCGCCGCGGGCCGCGAGCCCGACTGGCCCGCGCTGGCAGCGTACCTCTGCCAGGGCTACGTCCCGTGGCCGGCGAGCGCGTTCGCCGGCATCGCGCAGCTGCCCCCGGGCGGACGGCTGGTGCACGACGCCGCCGGCATCCGGCTCGACCGCTACTGGGAGGCGGCGAGCTGGTGCGGCGCGCCCGCGCTCGACCTGGGCCCCGCGGAGGCCGCGGCGCAGGTACGCGCCGAGCTGGCACGCGCGATCGAGGTCGCGCTCATGAGCGACGTCCCGCTCGGCGTCTTCCTCTCGGGCGGCCTCGACTCGACCGCGATCGCCGCGCTCGCGCGCCCCCGGATCGGCGAGCTGGCGACGTTCTCGATCGGCTTCGACGTTCCGGGATTCGACGAGCTGTCCTACGCCGCTCTCGTCTCGCGCGTGCTCGGCACTCGGCACCGCACCCTGACGGTCACGCCCGATCTCTTCCTCGACGGGGTGCGGTCGCTGGCCCGGGTGCTCGACGAGCCGCTCGCCGACCCGGCGCTCGCGCCCACCTTCCTCCTCTCCCGGATGGCGCGCGAGGACGTGAAGGTGGTGCTGGTCGGCGAGGGCGGCGACGAGCTGTTCGCCGGCTACCCGACGTACCTCGGGGCGGCGCTGGCGGCGCACTACCGGCGACTTCCGCCGGCGGCGCATCGCACGCTGGCCGCGACCATGCGCCGGCTCGGCACCTCGGCGGGCAACACCACGCTGCGCTATCTCGTGCGCCGCTTCGTGGAGGAGGCGGGGGCCCCACCGGCGGTCCGCCACCGGGCGTGGACCGGCTGCATGTCGCGCGAGCGGCTCGCGGCGCTGGTCGCACCCGGCAGCCCGCTCACCGTCCCACCCGAGCCGACCGCGATCGCGGCGCGGACCGAGGTCGACGGCCTCCTCGGGCTCGATCTCGAGGGCTACCTCCCCGACGACCTGCTGGCGAAGCTCGACCGCGCCGGCATGGCCGCGTCGCTCGAGGGTCGCGCCCCCTTCATGAACCATCGCCTCGTCGAGCTCGCCTGCCGCCTCCCGGTCGGGCTCAAGCTGCGCGGTGTCGAGACCAAGCGCGTGCTGCGGCAGGCGCTCGCCGACGTGGTACCGCGGGCGATCATCCGGCGGCGGAAGCGCGGGCTCACCGTGCCGCTCGCGCCCTGGCTCGCCGGTCCGCTGCGCAGCTTCGCCGCGGACACGCTCGGACGTCTCGACCACCGCCTGGTGCGGGAGCACGCCGTTCGCGAGCTGCTCGACGACCACGTCGCCCGCCGGCGCGACAACCGCCGCGAGCTGTGGGCGCTGATCATGCTCCAGCTCTGGACGGAGTCGTAAGCGGCGCGCGCGGTAGATCGCAAAGGCGATCCCCGGGCGTAGCAGCCCCGCATCGCTGGCCGCGTCGCCGACGAGACAGAGCTCGTCGAGCAGCTCCTCGTGGATGAGGAGCGGACGTTTTGCACCCAGCCGACGCACGAGCAGGTCGGGCTGCTGGAATTGGGGAAGCACACCCACCTTCGCCTTGATGATCTTCGCGTCCCTGGTCATCCGCTCTCGTTCCGCTCTCCCCTCGCGGGGATTCGGGGGATGTTCCGGCGCGTGTTGAACTGGCGGGCTGAAGAGGAGTGGCGGCTCCTTCTGCCGTCCATGGGAGGACGGTGGTCACCACAACCGTTTCAGAAGGAGCCGCCTTGAACCGTCACCCGAGCCGTCGCTCACCCGCGTTCAACAGCGAGCGAGACGTCCCCATTAGCCTGTGAACGGTGACGTAACGTCCCAATCTAAGATGTAGCGGGCCCCTACCCCTACCCCCAGCTCGCGCGGTCGCGGCCGTACTCGGATCACGGTCTCCCTCCTTGGAGCTGCTCTCGGCCTTCACCTTGGGAGCCGGGACGGTGCCGTTGCCTGACCCGCGGGAATTCGTAGGGCGGCCCGCGGGACCCGACACGGAGCGTCGGATCGACGCAATAGCTTGCAGGGTCAGTCGAGCGCCTGCGCGGACCTTCACCCGCCTGGTCACGTTCACGCCGACGCGCGCGGCGCGGCAATTCGTGCCCGGTCGTCTTCGATGCCCCCCGGCCCGTGTCCCTTCCAGGCGGCGGCACTCGACGTGCTAGGCCCGCGATGGAGCAGGCCAAGGTCGCTCCGGTGAGCGCGCCTGATCGCACCCTACGGAAGACGCCGGCGTGGGCGATGCGTGTGCCGATCTCTACGGGCCGAGGCGTGAAAGGGGAGACTGCAATGCGCGTGACGAATACCTTTTCGATCTGGCTGCTACCGTTCGTCCTGACAACCGGGACGGGCTGTGCAGCCCTCGGGTTCCGCGACACGTCGTACAATCCGAAGATCGATCCGGCGGATTTCCGGTCGACAGTCGACAACCCGTACTATCCACTCGTCCCTGGCACCACCCTGAAGTACGTCGAGAAGTCGATGGGCGAGACGAAGGAGAACGAAATCACGGTGACGCACGACACCAAGATGGTCATGGGCGTGAAGTGCGTGGTGGTGCACGACAAGGTCACGGAGAACGGCGTCCTCCAGGAGGATACCTATGACTGGCTCGCGCAGCACAAGGACGGGACGGTCTGGTACTTCGGCGAGGACACCAAGGAGATCAGCCCGGGCGGCGCGGTGAGCACGCAGGGCTCGTGGGAAGCGGGGGTGAACGGCGCTCAGCCCGGCATCCTCATGCCGGCCAACCCGACGCCCGGCGAACCGTATCGCCAGGAATACGGCCTCGGCGTCGCCGAGGACATGGGTCAGATCGTCGCGACCGACGTGACCGTGACCGTGCCTGCCGGCACCTTCACGCAATGTGTGAAGACGAAGGACTGGTCCCTGCTGGAACCCGGCAGCGAGAACAAATGGTACGCCAAAGGCGTGGGCGTCGTGAAAGAGGTGTCGACGGCTGGCGACGTGGCAACGCTGATCGCGATCACGCGGGAACCCGGAACCGCCCAGAGGTGACCATGCCGTCCTGGCGGTCCCGACCGCTTCGGCATCGATCACGTCCTGATTGTGGCTGTCCTCCGCGCAGGGTGCGACGTCACTGCGTTTTCTTGATCGTGGCTGGCTTGGTCCTGGCCGCCGCACCAGCTTCTGCACGGATCGTCAAGTCGAGCCCGCCCCCTTCGGAAAATTGGGGCCTCCTGCCACTCACGATCGGGTCCGGCTTCGAATTCGAGACCGACAGCGAGCAGTCGGAATACGACTTTCCCATGCTGATCGAATACAACTTCACGGAGTGGCTCAAGCTGACCGTCGAGCCGAACATCGTCTACATCGAATCGAACACCGAAGACGTGAAGACAGTGAGCGGCTTCGGCGATCTCGAGACCTCGCTCGAGTACGAATTCCTCCACGAGCGAAGGTATCGGCCTGCCTTCACCGCACTCGGCTTGATCAAGTGGCCGACCGCGACCCATGAGGACATCGGCACCAAGAACAGGGATTACTCGCTGGGTCTCATCGCGAGTAAGGACTTCGTCCGTTTCGATCTCGACCTCAACATCGTCTACACCTTCGTGGGCGACGCGGAATCGGAGAACACCCTCGAGCTCTCCTTGGCGGGGGAGTGGCCCCTGAACTACCGCTTCGACCTGATCGGCGAAGTGGTCGCCGCCATCGGAACCGGCGGCATCCGCGCGGCGGGCACGCTCGGCGGCCTCGGACCGAGCGAGCCGGGCGGGCCGAGCGGAATGGGGACCGAGATGGAGGGAACGATGGGTCTCGCCTATCACGTCAACAAATTCCTGAAACTCGAGGCAGGACTGACTCTCAAAAGCGGCTGGCAACCCCAAGTCGTCTGTGCTTGGGAATACAGCTTCTCGGGCGAGAATTAGCCACGCATCCGGAGCTCGAAGATGACGTCAGGGAGACTCACTCGTAGTTGCCGTAGACCCGGACGCGCGCGACGTAGGCACCGGCCGTGCCGGGCCGGTACAGTGTCGCGCGGTAGAGGAGCGCAGCACGGTTGGGATTCAGGTTGACCAGGTTGGTGTCGATCGTGACCGATCCCGCGACGCCGCTCCGGTCCTCGGTCGTGAGCTCGATCCGGTCGATGAACTCATCGAGGGCGATCGTCTCAGGCGGGATTCGATAGTCGAAGCGCAAGTCGACACGCACCGTGTCGCCGTCGCCCCGATGGCTGTAGGAGCGATAACCCTCAGAAGCTGTCATAACCGCCTGGACCCGGACACTGGCCCCACCCCCGCGCGCGGCGCGGCCGCACGCGCGTCGCGGCGACGGCGCTGGCGGTGCCGTGGACCGCGCGAGCCGGGGGTAGGGGGGAGTCGGGACCCGCTACGTCTGAGATTGGGACGCTACGCTATCCCGACTACGGCCCTAGCCGGCGCCTCCGCCTCGCTCGGAAGCGCGATCTCGCGCCATCCCGCGTCGTCGAAGAACAGGTGCGGCGTCTCGCACTTGACGAGCAGGCGTGCCGGCGTCCGCCCGACCGCCAGCGCGACCCGGCGCCGCCACGGCGCGACCCTGCACGAGTACCGGTCGACGGTCCCCACGCGGTCCAGCGCCAGGACGTCGAGCGTCGCCGGCGAGGCAACCGCGAGCCCCCTGGGTGCCTCCAGGAAGAGCGAGATGCTGCCGCGACCATAGATGGCGGTGCGCACGCGGTGAGCGGGGCTCGCGGTCGCCGGGTCGATGAAACGCTCGGCGGCGCGCAAGTGTGAGAGGAATCGCCGCCGCGAGAGCACGAGCTGAGTACCGTGGCACGCCATGGCCGCCCGCTTGCCCGCGCGCTCGCGCAGCCCGAGTCGGAGGGCGAATGCAAGGCTACCGACATCGCCGTGGACGACGTACGCCAGCTGATCGAACCTGCGCCGCGCGTGCGGAAGGCGATCCACGGTGAGCCGCAGCAGGGCGGCGAGCGCGCTGTGGTCGGGATGGCGGTCACAGCCCGCCGGCGCGACGACGAGCGTAGGACCCCACATGAGCTCGTGTGCGAGCCGCGCGACGACCTCCTGGTTGCCCGCGAGCAGGAGGCGCGTGAGACCCTGGTCGGGCAAATGCAAAAAGCGGGTGTCCGCCGGCCGGACCCCGAGGCAGGCAAGCGCGGCGAGCGTTTCTGCGCGGCGGCGCGCCGCCCACCGGGCCCGACCGGCGGCGTCGATGCGCCAGCGGCGCTCCAGCACCCGCTGCGGCCACGGGTTGTTCTCGCCGTCGGTCGCGAACACCACGCGCAGGCTTCCGCCCGAGGCGACGACACGCTGGAGCAGGCCGCCCGTCGCGAGCGTTTCGTCGTCGGGATGCGGCGCAAGCACGAGGACCCGTCGCCACGCCGCCTCCTCGAGCGTCCTGCACCGCGCGGTCATCGCCAGTTGCCGGCCGCATCGAACGGCGAAAACGCAGCGGCGGCGGGTGCCCAGAGCAAGGCGACTGTCCCCTCGTCGCCGGCCGCACGATACGAATGGAAGCCGGGAGCCAGAGCGCGCGGACCGTCGTACGGCCGGTCGTCCAGCACGCCGTGCACGACCCCGGACGAGCCCACGAGCGTGTAGACGGCCGGAATGGCGATGTCGAAGCCCGCGTGGACGGGATCGAATCGCGCGCCCGCGACGCGCAGGCTGCCCGCCGGCGGATGGGCCGCCACGCGGAGATAGTGCTCATGGACGAACGAGCGCGTCCGACGTGGCAGATCCTGCGCGTTGCCGGCCACGACGCACGTGTGCGTACGCACGAGACGCCCAGGGAAATCGTCCGTGATGAGGCCGCGTTTCAGCCGCACGCGCGTGATGGTCTCGAGCACCCAGTAGATCGGCCGCGGGCGGAAGACCGTGTTGCCCTTGGGATCGAGCACGGGCTCGCCGGACCCCACCAGATGGAGCACCTCGGCTTCGAGCGCGGACGCCGCGTGCGCCTCGTCGAGACGGACGCTCCGGCTACCGAGCAGCAGCCCGAGCTCGACCACTACGAGCAGCGCGAGCACGCCCCCCGGTCGCCACCGTGCGGACACCTCGAACGCCGACAGCGCCGCCACCGCGACGATCGACCCGAGCGGGATCACCGGGAGCATGTCCTGGCGCGTCACGATCGGCCAGACGCAGACGAGCCCGAGATATGCCAGGGTCACCAGCAGCAGGAAGGCCCGCCGGCGAGCCGGTGCCGGACCGAGCTTCATGATCGCGCGCGCCGCGATCGGCGCGAACACCGCAGCGAGCAGCGCGAGGTACGTCGGCCGCGCGGCTCCGATGCCCGGCGTCAGGTTGTGCCACACGGTGCCGTAGAGGAACGGTCCCAGTGCGCCGTGCGCGGCGAAGTAGGCCGTCACGAGTCCCGGCACGAGCAGCATGCTTGCCCCAGCCGCCAGGCCGGAGCGCATCACGCAGCGCCACTCACGCCGGCCGCGCGGGGTCAGCGCCAGCACCACCGTCGTCGCGATCGCGACCGCCAGCACCATCAACGTCGTCTTGAGCGATACGGCGACCGCGGTGCCGAGCACCAGCCCGAACGCTGCGCCGCGCGCTGGTGTGAGCGGCCCGCCGACCGCAAGCGCGATGGCACCGAGCCAGAGGACGGTCCACAACACGTCCGGGCGGTATTCGAGAGAGCAGAGGAAGAAGAGCGGGAAGAGCCCGGCGAGCACCGCGCTCCACGCGCCTACGCGCGGGGAGAATAGCGCCCGTCCGATCACGGCCGTCATCAGCATGCCGGCGCCCCAGAGCGGAAGCATGAGAACGCGCATCCACAGGACGGCGGTGGGCCGCTCTCCCACCACCAGCAGTGCGGGCACCGAGAGCACGTGGAACAGCGGCATGTGATTGTCGAACACATCGCGATAGGGGAGCAATCCCTGCGTCCAAGCCCACACCACATGCAGGTGCTGCGGCTCGTCGGAGTTGACGCGGAATCGCCACAGCATGACGAGACGCAGAAGGAGCCCGATCGCAAGGAACACGCCCAGCGTCCAACGTTCCCGGAGCCACACGCGCACGACGGACTCCGGCATCACTTGCTTCCCCTCTCCAAGCGCTGCCAGCAGATTCGCGACGCCGTTCGCAGCCTCCCGCATGCGAAGGTCGAGAAGTCGCACGGTGCGATTGAGCATCCTCCATGCCAGGTGCGCCGGCAGCGTCTCCTACCTGCCGATCGATCCGCGCGGCGGGACTCCGCCCGGAGTCGTCGCACGGTGCATGAAGCGTGCAGCTTGTTGCGTGGAATTTCGCATCGCCGCGCGGGGAGACCCGGGGCCGTACGCACCGACTGGAGGGCTCCGGGTCGCCACGGAGCGACGGGAAGACGCGTCGAGCGGCTCCTCGTGGGCTACGATGCAGCAATCGACAGGCCAGCGGAGACGCGGCCGGGGGGGAGGCCCCGGCCGAGCAACCCCTCGCTGGGGGTCCGAGATACGCAACACCTTGCGCGACGATCAGCGGGGACCGTCTCCGCACAGCCTCCGCGCCAGCCGGGGACGATGGGACGCCAACGCAAGACGTCGGGCGTTTCGTCACCCTTCCCACGCTTATCCGGACCACGGGTTCTCGCCCGAGTCGCGCGCGATCGACACCATGAAGTGGATCGGATCGGCCCGTCCGACGAGCTCCTCGCGGAGAAACGTGTCGCGCGTCGCGATCCCGAACCGGCGCGACGCGCGCGCCACGGCCGACGACATCATCGACTTCTGTCGCGAGCGCCGCGTGTAACGCGTCGCCACGCCTCCATGGCGCGCCCGTGCCCCGATCGGCCGTGCACAGTGCGGGTGCCGCTAGTCGCGCTCGGTGAGCGTCGTGATCTCCTCGTTCAGACGCCCCACCAGGCGCGCGACTCGGCGCAGCAGATTCTCCACGATCCGGATCCTGAGCGCCGGGTCGTCGTCGGCGAGGCGCGCGAAGTCGCCGGCGGTGAGCACGTAGCACTCGACCGGCGAGTCGGCTCGGACGTCGGCCGTGCGTACCGAGCGATCGATGAAGGCGAGCTCGCCGAACGGCATGCCCGGTGACAGGGTGGCGAGCCGCCGGACGCGGCCGCCGGGGAGGTCGACGAGCACGCTGAGCTGCCCCGCCGTCAGGAGGTAGAGCGCGTCGGCTGTTTCCCCCTTGCGGACGATCAACGCGCCGGCCTCGAAGCGCCTGCGCTCGAGCAGACGCCCGAGCCGCATCACGGCGTCGGCGTCGAGACCGGCACACACCTGGTGCTCGGCGAGCGACAGCGCCTTGCCGTCGACGGCCCGAGGACCGTGCGCCGCGAGGAGCCGGTTCTCGGCCCACTCCAGCGCGCGATCGAGATCGGCAAAGCTGAGGACGGGCGCCCCGGCGTCCGCGGCGCTCACGCCCTCCTCGAGCGCACGCACGAAGCGCGGATGGTGATCGGCGGCGACGAACGCGAGCTGCTTGCCGGTGGCCGCGAGGTCGAGGATGAGCGGCACGAACAAGACCGCGGCGCACGGGTCGACGCGGGTCACGCGGCCGAGGGGGACGATGGCGACGTCGAGCTGCACGCTTGCCTCGACGATCGCGCGCACGACCGACTCGACAGCGGCGAACGTGACATCGCCCTGCAGATCGTAGACGCAGGCGCGCTGCCCGACCGCGTCGAGCACCTCGCGCTCGTGCTCGCCGCGCAGGCGCTTGGAGCTGACCTCGGAGACGCTGTAGCGGGCGCGGATCGCCGCCCGCGCCGCGCGCGGCACGCAGAGGAAGTGGAGGTTGAGCTCCTGGGAGAGCGCCCGGCACACCGCGACGCCGCGGACGCTGTTGCCGCGTGCGTCGAGCCGCGGCGAGAACACGGCGATCCCGAGCTGGCCGGGAAGGACGGCCAGCACCCCGCCCGCGACGCCGCTCTTGGCGGGCATGCCGACCCAGTACACCCACTCGCCCGCGTAGTCGTACATCCCGCACGTGGTCATCACGCTGAGGATGGTCTCGACCAGATCGGCGCGCACCGCGCGCTCCCTCGTGAGCGGATGCACGCCGCCGTTGGCCAGCGTGGCCGCCATCAGGCCGAGGTCGTGGCAGTCGACGGCGATCGAGCACTGCTGGAAGTAGAGATCCAGCGCCGGCTCGGGATCGGCCGTGAGCACGTCGAAGTTGCGCAGCATGTGGCCGATCGCCCGGTTGCGGTGCCCGGTGTCGCGCTCGGACTCGTAGACGGCGGGGTCGATCGTCAGCCGGCGTCCCGCGTAGAGGGAGAACACCGAGAGTAGGCGCTCGAGCCTGTCCGTGGGCGAGTCTCCGGCCACGAGCGACGTCGCCGCGATCGCCCCGGCGTTGATCATGGGATTCAAGGGGCAGCCGGTGTCCGGGGCGAGGCTGATCGAGTTGAACGCGTCGCCGGTCGGCTCGACGCCGATTTTCGCGAGGACGGCGTCGCGGCCGCGGTCTTCCATGGCGAGCCCGTAGGTGAAGGGCTTCGAGATCGATTGGATCGTGAACGGCTGGCGCGTGTCGCCGACCTCGTAGACGCAGCCGTCGACGGTGGCGAGGCAGATCCCGAACCACTCCGGATCGGCTTTGGCGAGCTCCGGAATGTAGGTCGCGACGGCACCCTCGCGCAGCTCCGCGAAGCGCGCATGCAGGCGCTCGAGGTAGCGATGGATCGGCGACGCCACCTGCGTGCCGGTCATCGCGGCGGCGGATCGAGGCTTGGGGTCCGGGAGCAACGCCGGGTCGGGAGCAACGCACGTGCCACCGAGAACCGGGTCGGCGACCGCCTACCCGCCCACGATCTCGGGCGCCGGCGCGCGCCGACTGCCTGCCCTCTGGGCAGGGCCTGTCGCGGATTGCGCAGCGCGCACGCAGGGAGCCGCCGCACCCGAAGGCGAGGCTCAGGCGGGCAGGCTGAGCACCTGATGGTGGCGCGCCAGCTCGAACGCGCCCGAAAGCAGTACCCTCGACCGGCGCTCGAGACGGCGGGGCGCCTCGGCTTCGTCACCGAGCTCGGCGTCGCGCTCTGCTTCGACATCCACGTCCAGAACGGTGGCGTGAAGCGGGCGGCGATGGCGACCATCGACGCGGACGCCATCGCCATCGAGTGTCCCGGTGCAAGGCACTCGCTATGGCCTCGACCGCGACGAGCGGAGGCGCGTAGGATCCTGACCAGATGAAATCGACAACCGTCGCCTGGATCGCGCTCTTGGTCGTCGTGCTCGGAGCGCCTCGAGCGATGGCCCTCATCACCTACACCACCGAGGCCGGATGGCTGATCCCCGGGCTGGGCGGCGAGGGCAGCATCGCCCGCGAAGGACAGACGCCACCGCAGACGTCGGCCAGCGGCGACTTCTCGTTCGGCGGCGCGCTCTGCCCTGCGACCGGGACATCCGACTACTTTTGCGCCAACGTCTTCGCCGAAGCGACGCTCACCAACGAGGGCGTCGCGCTCCGCGCCTCCGCGCGGGAGAGCCGACACGATGCCACGAGGCTGGGAGTGTCGTACCTCGCGCATGGCGACGCGAGCGTCACGATGTGCGCTCTGAGTGGCTCGATCGCGACGCCCGCGAACATCGTCAAGTTCCACATCGGGCTCGGCGGCACGTCCTCGCACTCCGCGTCGAACGCCGGGATTCTCACGCAGGCGTTCGGGACGGCGTACTTCAACGGCATACCGATCCAATGCCTCGGCTCCTTCTGCAATCCCGTCGTCGTCTCGAACTTCGTCCCCGGAAGCTGCAACACGCTCCGGTTGCGCGCGGACGCCGCATTCGCAAACCAGCAGAGCCTCACCGGATGGGACGCCGAGGCGGACGCCGACTTCGCCGACACGCTGAAGCTGCTCGCGATCGAGCCGCTCGACGCGAACGAACAGCCCATCCCCGGTCTTCAGTACTCGCTGACCGACGGCCAGGGCACGGCGCTGTTCACCTACCCTGTCACCACGTCGAGCACGACGACGCTGTCGGTCGACACCACGTCGACCACGTCCACCGCGACGACGCTGCCCGCCGGCGGCACGACGAGCACCACGCTCGCGGACGGCTGCGGGGTCCCGACGTACGCCTCGGTGCGCTGCCGTCTCGAACGCCTCCTGGACGTCGTCGCCGCCAGCGATGCGGGTCCTCTTGCGTCCAGGCTCACCGCGCGGGTCCAGAAGGCACGGGCGGCGATCGATCGCGCCGAAAAGGTTCTGGGAAAACGCCAGGGGCAGGCATCACGGGCCGCGCTCGGGAAGGCGCTCAAGCAGCTCACCGCGTACGAAAGGACCCTCGCCTCGAAGAAGGCGCGCAAGCTTTCCGACGCCACACGCAGCACGCTGGCCGCACCGCTCGCCGACTTGCGGGCTGCGGTACGGACCCTGCCGACTGCGCCGTAGGCCCGGGCGCAGCACGACGAGCGCATCGCGCCCCACTTCAGGAAACCGCCGCACCCGACGGTGCGAGGCTCAGGCGGGTAGGCGGAGCAGCGCGTCGGCGCCGAGCATGCGCTGGCGGATCGGGACGTCGACCGGACACGCCGCGGCGCACGGCGCCGGCCACGTCTCGCAGCGCCGCGCGTCGCGCTCGAGCGCGGCGTAGAGGCACATCCCCTCGCGCTCGCGCCCGTAGTCCTCGAAATACATGCGGTAACGAAGGCCGTCGGTGACGGCGAGCCGCTCGGGACACGCCGGCAGGCATGCGCCGCAGTGGGGATGGCAATAGGTCCCGGCGACCTGCGCGTCGTAGCGCGAGAGGATCGCGGCGCCCTGGTTCGTCAGCCGTCCGCCCGAGGCCCAGATGTACTCGTCGAAGTGCTGGGGCTTGGAGAACGACACCACCAGGCACGAGACGTTGGGATTCGAGAGCACCGCGCGAGCCAGGGGTAGGGGGGGAGTCGGCACCCGCTTGTCTGAGATTGGGAAGGTACGTCACCGTTCCCAGGCTTATCCCGACTCCGGCCCGTTGGGTGTGGACGCGGCCGTGCCTGACCTAGCCGATCGCCCCGCCGACACCCTGCATGTCCCGTCGGACCGTGCACGCCTACGCCCGTGCAAGCGGGACGGATCCGTCGTACGCCCGTCCGATCGCGTAGACAGCGGTCCGCGGGAGTGGACAGGGCGGAGCCACCCTCACCAGGATCGCCGTACCGTGTGCGCCTTTGGCATGCCTTGCAGAGAAACATCCCGTCGACGGAGGAACCCATGGCTTCGATGCGAGCCCGCTGGTGGATCGTTCTCGGTTGCGCCGCGCTCCTTCAGCTCGGCACTCCGAACTTCTCGGGCGCGAGCGGGACCGATGAATGCGGCAGCGTCCTGACGGCCGTGAAGGAGACGCCCGCCCAGGCGTTCGATCTGCTGAAGAGCCTCTTCCGGCCGAAGGCGCTGCCCGCAGCCGGCCCGCGGCCTCCGGCTCTGTACGTGACGATCGGCAGCGGCACCGCCCTCGGGCCGACGTGCCGCGACAGCGACGCCGCGCGCGTCGAGACGTCTCTCTACTATCCGATCGGGCTCGTCGTCGATGTCCTCGGCGACGAGTCGATCACCGACAGGGGAAGGTCCCGCGCGTACAAGCTCGTTCACGCGGAGCACGGTCTCCTGCTGTACGTGCCGGCTGAGCATCTGGCCCCGATCTCGTCCGATACGGCCTTCGTGTTCGCAGACGGCCCAGTGCCGGTCTCGTACTGCAGTGGGCAGCGCGACTGCCCGATCACGGCACCGGGCACGAACGGGCAGGTGCTCCACGCAAGCCAGCGCTACGCGACGGCTCCGCTTTCGGCGCTCACGGGGTTGGACGGCAATGGGTGCGGGCGACTGGAGATCGCGCCGCACGACCGGTGGGGCGCGTCCACGCGCGGGGGCGCGTCCACGCGCGAGCGCGCGTACGTCGACACGTGCCTGCCCGACGCCGACGGCACACCAGGGCGAAACGGCAACATCCGGATCGTCACCGCCGAGTCCGCGAAGACTCGGATGGCGGCCGCCCCGACCGGCTCGCTCCAGCGCTACACGCCGAGCCTCCTCAAGAAGATCGTTCCGACGGCGTTCACCGTGAAGGAGTGCAATCAGAAGTACACGGAAGAGACCGCCCTCACGGCCGGGGCGGCTCTCAAAGTGGCGAACTGGATCGAGATCGAGGGTGGCGCCAACCACAAACGGGCCCTCGAAACGAAGCTGAGCGAGGGTTGCTACTACCTCTACGGCAACTACACGATTCGTTTCCCGGGCAGCGGCAACGACGAGGCGCTGGACGACATCGTCTTCGTCGCCAACTGCGTGAAGGATGACCCGACGAAGCTCGAGAAGGGTCTCTCGCTGCTGATCTACAACGACAGCTTCCCCGACCGCCTGCTCTCGGTCGACGCCAACGACGTGCTGAAGGAAGGCTACCTCGCGTCCTTCGGAACCGCGGGTCTCGAGCCCGTGCGGCTGACGGACAATCTCCGGCACGGTCAGTTCTGGCGCATCCGGGGCTCCGATCAATACTTCTATTGGCGGACGGCGCTCCGGAAATACATGCTCGACAACCCGCAGCTGGAGCCGATCATCCGACCGCTGGATGAGACGCACGCCGTGGCCGTCGCCGACTTCTTCGCGCATCTCGTGATGGCGGCCGCGTTCCAGGTCAAGTGACGGAGGTAACCCATGCGGACCGTACGGTACCCGCTCGTGTGCGCCGCGATCGTGATCGGATGGCTCGTCGGTGGCGCCGTCGCGGACGCGGCCCGCGCCACGACATGTGGCGCGCCGGGCGCCGCGTTCTCGCTTTCTGCCCCGACCGACGCCGTCCGGAACGTCCCGGCCACGCCGGCGAATTTCAACGTGGCGACCGGTACGGCCCCGGCGGCCTGGGTCGTATGCTGCTGTCAGGACGTCCGCGGTGAACGGTGCTGTGGATACGTCGTCAGCTGCGGAGGGCCGATCCCGGGCTGCTGGTGCCGCTGAGCGACGGCTGCGGCACGCTCCCTCGGACAGCGGGCCTTCCGGACTGCCACGCCGGCGGCCTCGATCCAGCGGGACGGCGCGCGGTGCTCGAAGCGGACCCCGAGTCGCGTCGGGCCCCGGACCGGGAATGCGTTGCGCGGTTCCGATGGTACTATTCGCCGCATTCGCGGGCCGACCCGTGAATGCTTGGAGAACCAGGAGAACGACAGACTCGTCATCACCGACTCTCATCACCAGTAGGCGATCCCTCCTCCGCGTGCTACGCCCCACACCCCATGCTGTCGCCCTTCATCCACGCCGCCCTGGGCGTGGTGACGGTCGTCCTCTTCTTCCGGTTCAACCGCTACCTCTATGCGCGCGACTGGAAGGGCTCCGCCGTCACCTGGCTCGAGGGGCTGTACTACGTCCTCGCGGTCGTGTCCGTGTGCACCGGTTGGTACTTCAACGTGACCTACGTGATGACCTACCCGGCGGAGGCGAGCTGGGTGCACTTCACGAAGATGCTGTTCACGAACCCGGCTGCGGGATCGGGCGGGCAGGACCTCATCATCACCAACGCGATCCTCTTTCCCCTCTGGACGATGATCGACGGGCCGCGGCGCGGGCTGAAGGGCACGTGGATCTACTTCACGATGAGCCTCTTCACGAGCTTCGGCTTCTCCATGGGGCTCTACCTGGCCGCGCAGGAGCGACAGGTCCGCTGGAACGCCGCGCAGCGCGTTTGACGATCGACGCGGCGGCTGTGTAGCGTCGCCGCATGACCGTCTCGCCCGACTACGACGTCATCGTGGTGGGCGCGGGCCACAATGGCCTCGCCGCCACCGCGCTGCTCGCGGCCCGTGGCTTCCGCGTCCTCTGTCTCGAGAAGAACGCGTACGTCGGCGGCATGGCCGGCACGCGCGAGATCCTGGCCGGGTGCCGCAACGACGTGGGCGCGAGCCTGCTCTTTCCCCTCGCGAAGGGGGTAGCCGAGGAGCTGGAGCTCGGCCGCTACGGCGTCGAGCTGATCGACCTGCCGATCATGGCGTCGAACCTGAACTCCAGGTCCTCGCCGCCGGCGATCTTCTACTCGAACCCGCTCCGCATGGCCGGCTACGTCCTGCGTCACTTCGGCGTGCGGGCGATGGTCGGGTTCGTGCGCCTCATGGCGTTCTGCAGCTACCCGGCGAGCCTCATGCATCGCTTCACGCCGCGGAGCATCCCGCCGACGCTGGGCGAGCTACTCGCCAAGGCCCCGAATGCGCGCAAGCGCAAGCAGATCGAGCTCGCCTTCACCGGCAGCGCGATGGACCTGGTCGACCGCTTCCTGCCCGATCGCAAGCGGCACCGGACGCTCCGCGCGCTGGTCGCCTTCGCGGCCGTACAGTCGACGTACAAGGGGCCGTTCACGCCGGGGAGCGCGCTCTGCCTCGTCTACACGTTCGCGCAGAACGAGGGCGGCGGGCTCATGCGACGCGTGAAGGGCGGTATGGGCGTCCTGTCGGAAGCGCTCTGTCGTTCGATCGCCGACAAGGGCGGGGAGGTCCGCACGAAGACGCCCGTCCGTTCCATCCTGGTCGAGAACGGGTGCGCGATCGGCGTCGAGCTGCGCGACGGCACGCGTCTCACGGCCCGCGCCGTGCTCTCGAACCTGGACAAGCCGGCGACGTTCTTCGGGCTCGTCGGCCGCGAGCACCTCGACGCCGAGACGGCGGAGCGCATCGGCGCCATCGAGCAGCGCGGCGCGTACATGCACCTGCTCTTCAAGCTCCGGCGGCTGCCCAGCTACGGGCCGCCCTTCGAGCACCTGAACGCCGATCCGCGCACGCGCTTCAACACGACGCTGGTGCCGGATCCCGAGCTCCAGCAGGCGAGCTACGAGGCGTGCCGCCGCGGCGAGCTCCCCGAGCACCCGGCGGTCGGCATGCAGATCCCCACCGTCATGGACCCGACCCTCGCGCCCGAGGGATTCCACATCGCGACGACCTACGGTTTCTTCTTTCCCTGCGAGGCGCCGCGCGAGGAGCGTGGCCGGCTGCGCGACGAGATGGCCGAGCGCATCATCGATCGGCTCTCGGAGTTCCTGCCCGACCTGCGCGATTGCATCGTCGAGCGCGCCGTCTTCTCGTCGGATCACTTCGCCGCCATGCAAGGCGCGACGAACGGCGACTTCACGCACGGCCTCATCCACCCCGAGCAGATGATCGGCGGGCGCCTCCTCGTGCCCGGGTCGGCGCACGCGACGCCGATCGCGCACCTCTATCTCTGCGGCGCCTCGTGCCACCCCGGTCCGGGGGTCACGTTCCTGCCGGGGTACGGAGCCGCGTACGAGGTCGCCGAAGCGCTCGGCGCCGCCACGCGATCACCGGCGCGCAGCGCTGCGTAGGTGTCGCGGCGGGCCTGGGCGTCGGGACGATGAGCGCTGCGAGCCAGGCCGTCGTCGCGTTGCCTGCCCGCACCGAGGGCCGTGCGCATCCCTGGATGCGCGGGCTCGTGTGGGACGCTGCGTGGATGCTTCCAGCGCTCTGGCTGGCGCCACTCGTCCTGCTCCTCTCGCAGGGAAGCGACGATCCACACCCGCCGCCGCTCGACGTTCTCTACTGCGGGCTCACGGCGCTGTTCTGGCTCGGGCATCGCGTCGGGTCGACGTGGCTCGCGTACTGCACGACGGCCTACCGGCCGCTGCTGCGTGCGGACCCGGTCCGCTTCGTGGTGGTCCCGTGTGCGATCGCCGTGTGCTGCTTCGCCATCCTGCTCCCCGACGATGGGGCGATGCCCTGGTCGCGCGCCGAGCGAGTCGTCGTTCTCGCCATCGTCGACTACCTGCTCGTGACGTATCACTTCGCCGCCCAGCACTTCGGCGTGCTGAGCGTCTATCGTACGCGGGCAGGCCGTCGGGGCGGCCTCCGGCGCCTGGACCGCGTCTATGCTCTCGTCATCGGCGGCGTGCTCGTGCTCGCGGCCGAAGTCGTGGCTGGGACCGTCTCCTTGATCGACGTCTGGGTCGATCCCTGGCTCGACCCCGACTGGGTCGCATCCGCCGCTGGGACGATCGCCGACGTCGCGACGATCATCGTCTGTGCGAGCACGATGGGCATGCTGCTCGTCGAGGCACGCGCGACCCGTCCGTCCCTTCCGCGCGCGCTCTACCTCGTCGGTCTGGCGCTGATGGTGGTCGTGGCCTTCGAGGTGCGCATCCCCTTCGTGTTCGTCGTTCTGTGGACGGCGCAGCACTGGATCGTGTCCGTCGGCCTGACGTCGCTCGTCGCCGAGGCCGAGCCGCCTACCGTCCGCTCGCGATGGCGCCGCGCGCTGCACGCGATCAATCGGCGGCCATGGGCGCTCGTGCTCGCGCTCGCCGCGCTGTCCGTGCTCCTGCTGCCGCTGATGGAAGTCGAGGCCGTCGACGACGCGGGGCCTTTCTACGCCGAGCGCATCTTCGGCGCGTTCGCCGCGGCGCTGCGAACCTCGTCGTGGGTGCCGGCGCTCGTGGCGCTCGGATTCACGACGGGCTTCTGGCACTACTGGCTCGACCGCGCCGTCTTCCGCTTCTCCGACCCGCGTGTAACCGGAGCTGCCCGTGGCCTCGTGGCTGAACAGCTTCGTAGCGAAGCTGGTTAGCCCAAACAGAGAGGCGTCAGGGTCGCTCCTTGCGACCTACGACTTTGGTCGGGCTCGACCTGCTCCCTCGGCCTGTCGTAAGACCGACTCGACGTGCGCAAAGGCGCGGCATCCGAGTTGCCGCGCTGCCCTATCTGCATGGAGGGTCGAAACATGCGATCGCTGTATGCCGCAACATTGACGATCGTGCTGCTCGGCTTGCTCGCACCTCGCGCGCTTGCACAGTGCACCAGCGCGAAGTGTTCCGATACCGAGGCGATCGAAGAAGCGCGCGGCATCATCCAGGAGACCTGCGGCTGCACGCGAGAGGGCCAGACGCACAAGAAGTACAAGAAGTGCGTGCAGGGCGCGCTCAAGCTGGCCAACGTCACGGCTCTCATCCCGGACAAGGCGTGCCGCCGGCTCATCGGGAAGTGCGAGGGCGCATCCACGTGCGGCAAGCCCGACGCCGTCGTCTGCTGCGTCCTCAAGAAGAACGGCACGGTGAAGGCGTCGATCGTGGGATCGGCCGAGAAGTGCACGAAGGGCAGCGCCTGCGGCGCCATGGTGGGTTTGTTCAGCACGTTCGACGCCTGCGCCGACGACGGCACGTGCGCCACCCCACCCGAAACCACCACGACGTCGACCACCACGATCGCGTCGACGACCACGTCGACGACCGCGCCGCCGACTACGACGACGTCGTCCACGTCCACGTCGACCACGACCTCCACGTCAACCACTACCTCCACATCGACCACGACCTCCACGTCCACCACGGCTGCACCGACCACGTCGACGTCGTCGACGACTTCGACGTCCACCACCGCCGCGCCCACGACGTCGACATCGGTCACCACCTCTACGTCCACCACCGCCGCGCCGACCACGTCCACGTCGTCCACCACATCGACGAGCCCCACCTCCAGCACGGCCGCGCCAACGACGACCACCTCGACGTCCACCACCGCCGCGCCGACCACGACGACGTCGTCCACCACGTCGACCAGCTCCACCTCCAGCACGGCTACGCCGACCACCTCGACCACCAGCTCGTCGACGACCAGCTCGACCTCGACGTCCACCACCGCGGCGCCGCCCACGACGACGTCGTCCACCACGTCGACGAGCTCCACATCGAGCACGACCACCTCGACTACCAGCTCGTCGACCACCAGCTCGTCGACGAGCAGCTCGACGACGTCCACGGTCGCCGTGCCGACCACGTCGACGTCGGAGACGACGACCTCCACGTCGAGCACGTCGATGCCAGACACGGGCTCTACCACGACGACGCTCATCGCGGCCTGTGTCGGCCCGGGCCCGTGCAGCGAGTTCTGTATCGGTCACAGCAGCTGCCTGCCCCACGTGACGCCGCCGCCCGACAACGTGTGCATCGACACGGACATGTGCACCCAGATGGCCTGTACCGACGACGCCTCGTGCGGCACGCCGGGCCTGGTCTGCGTTCTGGTCGGCACCGGGCCCGATACCCAGTGCTGCAAGCAGTGCCATTGAGGACCTGTGGCGGGTCGACGATAAGCTCGGCGAGAAGACGCAGGGAGGCGGTGCGCGGGATCGCGGAGGGTCACCCCACGATGCGCCGGAGTTCGTCCGCCAGCGCGCGCGCCTGCGCGACGAGTCCCGCGAGCGTGCCGGCATCGAGCGCGCGGCGGATGGTACCCACCACGAGCGTCCTGGACCCGAGCCGCTTCAGCATTGTATGTCACGCGCCCCGGGGGAGATCCGTGGATATCGGTGAGGGCAAGATGATGGGACGGCTGCTCGGTGCGTTGATCTGGTTCGTCACCGTTCTCGTGCTGCCTGCGGAGTCGGCATCGCGGCAGGAGTGCAAGGCGTCCGCCTGCAAGCCGCAGATCACGGCGTGCAAGCAGGACTGCTTGTCGCTCACGCGCAAGAAGCGGGGGCGCTGCCGCAACAAGTGTAAGGCAAGAGTCACGAAGGCCTGTCGCGCCGACGACCAGGTCTGCGGCGAGAACGGTGGGGGCGGCGGAGGTGGCAATGGGCCTGGTGGTCCGGGGGCAGGGCAGTGCACCGCCTACACGTCGGACTGTCCGGCCGCGAGCATCGTCGACGCGACGCTCGCGACCCCTGCGATCTGCGATCTCAACTTCCCCTCGCTCCCCGCGTGCACGGCGAGCTTCCAGACCCAGCTCGAGCTCACGACGCCCGTGAAGACGACCGAGGGAGCGTGCTGCGTGATCGACACCTGCGCGGGAGTGACCGCGTTCGGAATCTACAATCTCTTTGGCGCGTCCGGTGTGCCGAATCCACCGGTGACGGCGCCGGTGCTCGCGACCCTCGACTATCAGTCGTCGTACTTCGAGCGGCCGCCCGGGAACCAGTTCGACCCGGGGCAGTGGCAGTTCACCACCGGCTCGGGCGGCACCGTCGGGTGCATGGTGAACGCGCTGAACGTGCTCGCGGGCGCGGGGTTCCGGTACAACTACAGCTCGAGCGACATCGCGGCACCGTATGCGACACGCCCGTCGACGCTGCCGCAGGCGAGCTGGCTGTCGCCATGGGCTCTCTCCCCCGATCAGACGGCGGTCTCCATGGCGTCACCTGCGGACATCGTGCGCCCGGGCGGTGGGGAGCCGCACATGTGGGATCTGATCCCGCTCCAGTTCACGACCCTGCGCAACCCGCCCGTCGAGGTGCTCTCCGAGCAGTTCCGCGTCGACAAGGTGTGCCGCGACGAGATCATCATCTCCGCATCGGGGACATTCCGGCGGATGGACGGGACCGAGTGCTCGGTCACGATCAACGCCCGCGCCTCCACCCACTGCGATACGACCGATCAGTGCCTCGGCGGCCAGCAGTGCGTCGATGGCCGATGCGTGACCGTGGGGCTC